>OFDC01000188.1_pt1 | contig 62088 bp, 50 predicted proteins | sample 1520941 | NCBI WGS metagenome assembly OFDC01 (sample SAMEA94258168, study PRJEB24077) | hot springs metagenome | biome: Aquatic biome; feature: Water | place: India | collected 2012-12-06 | depth 5 m | reverse complement strand
CTGTCTGTTCTGTGTCTGTTGACTCAACGTTTGATTGGTAATTCCATAAAACTTTAACTACAGCGGCTGTTGTTGTTACCTTTTTCTTCCAAATCTTCGCTTCTTCGCCACGTACTTTATCAAGCTTTACTTCGATATTTTCAACTGCTTTAACAAATGCTTCTTTTTTGTCCGCACTCACTGTCATGAACTTAGACGGAGAGGCATTATATAAAGTCACTACTTCTGTGAAAATATTCCAATCGTTTGTTTTTACTAACTTTTTCGCATTTTTTGACATAAAATCTGCGAAACTCTTTTCAGCACCTCTAACTAAGATTACCTCTTTGTTGGCTGAATCGCGGTCATTTGCTTTTACAATATTTGCAGTAGTCATGAATGACCCGAATACCAATGCAAATATAACAGATTTAAATGAATTTTTCATTGTTTTGTTCTATTACTTTCTGTGGATAACGATGCAAAGGTATAAGGAAAATTATTATAATCCAAATATATACTAGAACACATAACCGAATATTGTTCTAAAAATATTTGGATTTTTCCAATATTACAGAAATTAAAAGTAAATTTTAAGTGCAAAAACAAAATTTTATTTGCATAAAAAAAATACAACTTATATAATATTTCAATTTTACTAAAAGTAAAAATTCTTTAAAAAGTACAATCATTCGTTGTAAAAATTCATTGTTCTCTCTACTCCAATTGTGCAAAAATTCAAAATTATTTCGCCAACACGGTCTAATCTATCGACAAGTTGAGCCATTTCATCGTCATTAAAAGCTTTTAAGACATAATCTACCTGTCTGCCAGCAGGGAAATTATTGCCGATTCCGAACCGCAATCGGTTATAGGCATTCGTACCTAATTTCTCTTCAATATTTCGTAAACCATTCTGTCCACCGTGCGAGCCTTTAGTCTTTAATCGAAGCTTACCAAAAGGTAAAGCGAGGTCATCACATATCACTAAAAGATTTTCTACCGGAATTTTTAATGCCTGCAACCAATAGTTGATAGCATTTCCGCTTAAATTCATGTAGGTAGTTGGTTTAATACAATAGATTTGTTTCCCTTTGTATTTGAATTCGGCAGTATAAGCCAGTCTTTCCATTTTAAATGAAAAGCCTTGTTGTGCCGCCAATCTATCAAGTGCCATAAAGCCTACGTTATGTCTGGTAAATGCATACTCGGGGCCAATATTGCCAAGCCCAGCTATCAAATATTTCATATTCCTTTATTTATAAATAAATTTTGTGCAAAGTTCTGAAATTTTAGCAGAATTAGTCCATCTATTTATTAGATTTACAACTTGATTATTTTTAACAAAACCATTTCCAGATTTGTGGCAGGAGTATGAAACGACTCATTCTTAGTAATCCTTTACTTGATATTACAATCAATCGATTATGTCAGCAATTGATTGAGAACCATGGTGATTTTTCGAATTCAGTGATTTTGGGCTTACAACCAAGAGGAATTCATTTGGCCGAACGCATTACTAAGAAGTTAAGCGAAGAGACAGGCATTGCTATTAAATTAGGATATCTTGATGCTACTTTCTTTCGTGATGATTTCAGAAGGAGAGACTCACCTCTTAAACCAAACGCTACGAAAGTACCTTTTGTCATTGAAGGAAAGAAAGTTATATTAATTGATGATGTATTGGCCACTGGACGCATGGTTCGTGCTGCTATTGATGCCATGCAAGCATTTGGTCGCCCAGAGAAAGTCGAACTCCTTTGTTTAATTAACCGCCGCTACGAAAGAGATTTACCGATTCAACCCGACTATACTGGTATGCGTGTAAATACGCTTGATACTCAGAGGGTTTTAGTAGAATGGACCGAACAAGGCCATCAAGAAGACCAAATTTGGCTAATTGGTTGATATATCTTACCCATAAAATAAATGTAGTTTTACATTTTAGAATTAAGTGGAATAAGTATCAAAAATTTCAAGACCTTCACTTTGCATCAATAAAAAAGAGTGCCCCCAAAGGTGGTACTCTTTCTGTTTTCAACCGTTAAACCCTACTACTCACATTAGGCAGTAGAATATCTTTCTAAGGAAAAACTCTAATTTTGCATCACTCTTTCACGTATAAACTATTGCATTGATGACATTCAATTCTAAAAATTTAATCAAATATGTATAGTTTGATTGAATACTTTTATATACGCAGCGAGCTGTCTTTTGGATTTATATTATATAATTAGGAAAACATGACATAGTATTGTACCTTACTGGTTTCTCTAAAAAACTTACTTCTTTCGAGTAAAGTAAAACATCTTGAAAACCCTTGCTTGATGAAGCATTTTTTCGATAAAAACACTATTCAGGAATTAACCTTGGTAAATTCTCCGATTTTTTCTGCTAAAAAATCTAGTTGCTCAGCTTCATGCCAAGCACTAATGACAATTCTTGTATTTGGTTTTCCTGTTTTGATTGGATAGGCAAAACTGTAAATTAATATTTGGTGTTGAAATAAGAAATCATACAGTTCATCTCGTAATGAATAAAATACTGGATAACCCTCTAAGTAATTAAATATTTTGATACCTTGATTCTCTATAAGTTTGTGTGTAAACCTTGCGATATTTTCTTTGAGTTTTTGTTGGTTTTTGGAGTATGCATCATCGGCATGCATATAGGCGTAAAGATATGCTGGCGTAATGGGCGAACAAGAAGAAAAAAATGCAGTATGGCGAAGCTGTTCGATAAAATCAGAATCACTAAAAATTACGCCACCAGCAATCCCCATTGCCTTGTGCAGCGAACTTACCACCACTAAACGAACATTGGCATTGACAAAAATATTCTGGAAAACACCTGCCCCATTATCGCCTGTAATACCTAATCCATGTGAATCGTCAATAATAAGCGTAGTTTTTTGATTTTGCGGTAATTGTACAGTCCAATCGAAATGATAAGGCGTGAGCTTAAGAGCATCGCATGAATTACAAACAATAACCGAATGTGTAGCCCCATTTTCAGAAATTTCTTGAGCGATATTTTCTGCCCAATTTTCAAAACTTATATTAGGTAAAACCACATTAGGCTCATGAAAATTGGCTGCATGACTACTTGGAGCATAAAAAAATGTGGAATCTTGAGTTTTTAGAAATTGTGCAACCACTTGCCCAGCCAACATTCCAGAAGATACCGTCAGAGCTTTTTCGGCTCCAACCCAACGAGCCATCTTTTCTTCGGCAGCCGCATAAATATCTAGTTGTAAATTTCCATTCCGTGAACTTCCAAACGACATTCCATAGCGATTAATACCTTCAATAAGCAAATGCTTGAAATCAGCATCTTGATTTAAACCTAAATAGGAAGTACCGCTATAAAAATGATATTCTTTCTCTTCAATGAGTATTTTATTAGAAGGTAATTGATTGATTATAAATTCGTTTGGCATTTAGATATATTAATTTATTCTTAACTACTTAATGATTATTAATTGATGAAAGTATCATCTTCAAAGATAGTCACTTCATTTAGCATCGGAATTATTTTTTCAAGAAGTTCGTTGAAAAATTAAGGATAAATTACAAAAGCACTTCTTAAATGACTCAAAAGGAAAAACTATTACTCTTCATATTAGCTTGTATTAATTTTACACATATCATAGATTTTATGATTATGATGCCTTTAGGGCCACAATTAATCAAGATTTTTGATATTTCACCACGTCAATTTGGCTTTATAGTCTCGGCTTATGGTCTTAGTGCGGGTATTTCTGGGTTTCTTTCAGCCTTTTTCGTAGATAATTACGACCGTAAAAAAGTAGTATTATTTGCCTATACGGGTTTTGTAGCGGGCACTGTTGCATGTGCCTTTGCTCCTACCTTCGAGATTCTAATACTCACCCGAACCATTGCAGGAACTTTTGGGGGTTTAATTGGCTCACAAGTTTTGTCAATCGTAGCCGATACTTTCGAGTACGAACGCCGTGCTACTGCCATGGGCTTTATTACAACGGCCTTTTCTTTAGCATCGGTTGTTGGTATTCCATCAGGTTTATATTTAGCCAGTCATTTTGGTTGGCATTCTCCTTTTTTAGTATTAGGGGTACTGGGTATTGTGGTTATTTTCTTAATCAGTAGATTTGTTCCTGTCTTAGATAAACATTTACGCAATAAACAACACAAACAAAATCCGTTCGAGGCCATTACAAATATTGCAAAAAACCCTAATCAGTTGCGTGCGTTGAGCTTATCTACCATCATTATGTTGGGGCATTTTAGTATCATTCCATATATTTCTCCAACTTTAGTTTCGAATGTTGGATATAGTCAGGATAATATCTTTTTGATTTATTTTGTAGGTGGTTTATTGACTATTTTCTCAGCCCCAATGGTTGGCAAATTGGCTGATAGAAAAGGGAAATATCCAGTTTTTGTAACTTTTGCCATACTTTCAATGCTACCAATTTTCTTGATTACTAATATGTTTTCGGGCGAACTTTGGATTGTATTGATTATTGCTGGAATTTTCTTCGTGTTTTCAAATGGCCGTCTGATTCCAACCCAAGCGATTATCTCAAACGTGGTTACGCCTCAGCAAAGAGGCAGTTTTATGGCCATTAACTCTTCTGTACAGCTTTTTGCTCAAGCCATTGCAACGAATATAGGTGGTTTTATTATTCACAAAACACCTTCTGGTTTTATCGAAAATTACCCTTATGTAGGATATTTTTCTATGTTAATGATATTTTTCAGTATTTTTATCGCCAAAACAGTTAAATCAATCACGCAATGAAAGCATTTTTTTTAGTTGCTTGCTGTGGCTTATTTTGTTCCACACTTTTTGCTCAAGATTTTAAAGCAGAAATCGAAAAACATCGAGAAGAATACAAAACAGAATTTCTAAAAGATTCAAATTCGCCTCTAAAAAAAGAAGACCTTGAATATTTGCGATTTTTTGAGCCAAACGAAAAATACAAGGTTTTGTGCGAATTTGTATTGACTAAGAAAAAAGAAAAACCTTTTGATATTCCTACTTCGTCGGGGCAAACGGCAACTTATACGAAGTTCGGGGAATTAAAATTTGAAATAGATGGAAAACCCTATAAAGTAGCAGTATATCAATCGCTTAGACTTCGAAATTTGCCACAATACCGAGATTATTTGTTTATTCCATTTAAAGACCTGACCAATGGGAAAGAAAGCTATGGTGGAGGGCGTTATTTGGATTTACGAATGAGCCAATTGGAAGGAGATAAAATTTACTTAGATTTCAATAAAGCTTATAACCCTTATTGTGCTTTTAGTGCTGGCTATAGTTGCCCGATTCCGCCAAAGGAAAATCACTTAAAAGTAGCCATTGAAGCAGGTGAAAAGAATTTTGCGAAAGAACATTGAAGCGGTAAAACACGGCGGTTTCGACTCCGCTCAACCACCGTGTTTTACCGTTGCTTGAACGAGCAACCGCCGAATTATACCGTTGCCTGAGCGGAGTCGAAGGCAACAAGTTTATATCTTTTTCGCAGGATTTCCGAAGACAGTGGTTCCTTCAGCTACATTTTCAATAACTACTGAACCTGCACCTACACGAGCATTTTTACCAACCGTCACACCAGAAATAATGACCGCCCCCGAACCAATAAATGCACCTTCTTCTACTACGGCTTCACTATTAATAATTGCCCCAGCACCAATTTGTACATAATCTCCTACACTTGCATTGATATCAACCACCGCTGACGCTTGAATGATGCAATGATTACCTACAATTGCATAAGGATTTACGATAGCACGTGCTGCCACTAAATTTCCATGCCCAATAAAGGCATCGGCCGAAACTACCGCAGTGTTGTGCACCGCATTGACAGGCATTGTTTTTCGGCGATTATTGAGCATTTCTACGAGTTTTTTACGCTCTTTTGTATTTTCAAGGGCCACAAATGCCTCAGTTTTTTGTCCGATTAGCTTTAAAAAACCATCATCATCGGTTTCGCCCAAAACCATTACATCTCCGATTTCGGTATTATGTAGTTCTTTATTATCATCTAAAAAACCATATACCACAATATTATTACGGTTAAAGATATCTAAGGCTATTTTTCCGAGATTCCCGGCTCCAAAAATCAAAACTGGATTTTCCATTGTATAAAGTTTCTTTTAAATTTTAAGCGAATATTTCTTTCTTCGCAATCATCAACCTCCACTAACAGGTGGAATCAAAACGATTTCATCGTTTTCTTTTAACATTGCCGAATCTTCGGCATATTCCGAATTAATAGCTACTCTCAACGACTTTAAGGTCGCAAAAGTAGGAAAATTTGTTGAAAGATGCTGTTTTAAGTCGGCCACTGTTGCAGATTCACCCAGCGAAGTAGCATATTCGAATTGCCCAATAATATCGCGGGTTATGCCGAAGCACAATATTTTAATATTCATGTTTTTGTCTATCAGGTAAACTTATAACCACTATTTTTAAAAATAGGTTTATGTAAATCTTAATAGTGAGATTTTTATACAAACTCTAATGCTTTTTTCGACTAAATATAAAAATAATATAACTTGCATTCAAAAAATAAACAGCGATAAAACTACGAATTTGATTTGATGATAACATTTGAAGAAGTAAGCATTCAGAAAGGCGACCGCACGGTTTTAGAAAATATCAATTGGCAAGTAAACGCCAACGAAAACTGGGCGATTGTGGGCGGTAATGGCTCCGGAAAAAGTACTTTATTGGAGGCCGTTGCGGGTAAGATTTTTCCTACTAAAGGAAGAATTTCAAAGCCAAATTACGATGAAATTGCGTTTGTGGCGAGAGATTATAGTTTCAACCGAATTGTTGAGTCGGCTACCCAATATTACCAACAACGCTTCAATTCAATGGATGCTGAAATAGCTCCAACGGTACGAGAAATCTTACAAAATCAGGTTAAACCCATCGGAACGGTTGATGAAAAATCAGTTGATTTACCACCTCTGCCTTATACCGAAGAAGAGCTAATAAAAACCGCTAACCTGCTGAAAATAAACCATTTGCTTGAAAGAAAAATAGTAACACTTTCCAATGGAGAGACCCGCCGGACGCTCATTACACTCTCACTTTTACGTAGGCCTAAAGTTCTTATTCTCGATAACCCTTTTGTAGGTTTAGATATTGAAAGTAGGGGTATTTTACACCAAGTGCTTAATCAAGTTGCAGCTGCAGGAATCATGATTTTAATGGTAACTACTCCAAAAGAAATACCTTCTTGTATTACCAATATTCTTCAACTCCAAGAGGGGAAAATAAAGCGGACATCCACACAGCCTGCCGATTATCAACAAGTTATCCACAATTCCACAATCCAAATTAATACAGATATTTTATCGCTTATCAAGCAAACTCCTGCTCGTAATGATTTTGAATATGCCCTCAATTTAAGAAATGTAACCGTCACATACAAAGGTGTTAATGTCGTTGATGGTGTAAGTTGGGCAGTAAAAAGAGGTGAAAAATGGGCATTAATGGGGCCAAACGGTTCGGGAAAAAGTACAATTTTGAGCTTGATTACAGCCGACAATCCGCAAGGATATCAAAATGACTACGACTTATTTGACCGCAAGCGTGGAAGTGGAGAAAGTATTTGGGATATCAAACATCGCATTGGCTATGTTTCGCCCGAGCTTCATCTATATTTTACTCGCAATACTGAAGTATGGAAAGCCGTAGCTTCAGGCTTATTTGATTCAGCAGGTTTATTTAAAAAACTAAGCGATGAAGAGAGAAATATTACTGATAATTACCTCAGCTTATTGAATATCAATCACTTATCCGAACGAAAAATTTATCAACTTTCAACAGGTGAACAGCGACAAGTGTTTTTGGCTAGGGCTTTGGTGAAAAACCCACCAGTACTTTTATTAGACGAACCCTGCCAAGGCTTAGATTTTGAGCATATTGTATATTTCAGAGATTTGGTCAATAAATTAGTACTTGAACTCGACAAAACACTTATTTACGTAACTCACTACGAGGAAGAAATTCCAGCGTGTGTCGATAAACGCCTGAGTATTAATAAAGGGAAAGTAATTAACTAATAAATACGAAAGAAGTAGTGGCCCTGTTTTATTAACAAAAACCACTACTTTAAATATTATTTCAGCTTATACCATTCTATATTTTTGAGCGAAGCTCGGCGATTGACAACTTCCGTAGCTGGGTAGTTTTTGGCCAAATAATCAAGAATAATTGGTTCAGACTCACCTAAATCCCAAAGTTTTTGTTTTTGCTGCATCCATCTAATCTTTTCGAGCCAGCCAGCACGGTCGGTATGAAACTGTGTGATTAACTTACTCGAATGGCAACCAGTGCAATGTGCCGTTACGATGTCAAGTCCTTTATCTACAATTAGCCCAGTAGCTTTATCTATCTTTTTAATTGAATCTGCCACAGATACTTCAGGTGATTTTTTAATAAGCATGTGCTGTGGTTTCAAGCCTGCACTAATCATTAGAGCAGCACTTATGCCGAGCAATAATATTTTTGGTAAGTTTTTCATCAATCTTAGCTTTAATTATCCAATTTTCACGGCAATTCGGTGGCAAGAATTATTCAAATATCCACCAGGGTTCCAAGCAGGAATAATCATCGGCTGTGAAACACCACTACTATCGGTGGCTTTTGCCCATATTTCATAATATCCTTTTGTTGGAAAACTCACCTTGGCTGACCAATGCTGCCACGCCAAACGATTTTTTGGTTTTCGCAAATCGCACTTTTGCCAAGTTGCTCCAAAATCAATCGAAATATGCATTTCTTTTACCTCCAAATCTCCCGCCCACGCATGACCACGTAAATCGAGTGCACGACCAGATTCAAGCATTGCACCTGATTTTGGGTAAGTAATAACCGATTTTACGGGCATTGATTCAATTATTTTCAAATCTGCATCAGCAATTTTTCCACCTGCCTCAATCGGATATGCTGGCATTCGGTAGCTATGGCCGCTCATTTTTTCGCCATCGTGTACTTTATTTCTAATAGAAATTTTATTCAACCATTTTCCAGAAACTGATGCCGGCCAACCACCAACAACCAATCTCAACGGAAAACCGTGCATCAATGGAATATCTTTCCCATTCATCGCCCAAGCCAAAAGCGTTTCATCTTCGAGGGCTTTTTTCATTGGTACTCCTCTTGATATTGGCGGTTTTGTCACATCGCCGCTCAAATGAATGTCTTTTCCGTAATAACCGATATAAACTGCATCATCTTTTACTCCTACACTTTCAAGTACATCACGTAAGCGTACACCCGTCCATTCAGCACAGCTTACCGCACCCTCTTGCCACTGATTTCCCGATGTTTGTGGGCTAAAGCCATAGCGACCATTACCCGCACATTCGAGTGTAAGTTGATAAGTATAAGTTTTGAATTTTGTTTTAAGTTCGCTTAGAGTGAAAACTTTACGTGTTTTCGCTGATTCTCCTTCAATGACTAATTCCCATTTCGAGATATCTATGTTTTCGGGCAAATTTCCATTATTGCGAATAAACATTTTATCTGCGGGCGTTACTTCATCGTCTAATAAATGGGCGGGGGTTTCAACATTCCAAGGACGGTCATTGAGTAGCATTAACTCTTTATTTTTTCCCTCGGGAAGGTCAATAAATGCTTTTTCGCCTAAGAGCTCAATTTTTTTAGGTAAGTTTTTAGCAAAAACCACTTCACTACCCAATACGGTAGTAAGCCCTAAAATGCTTTTCTGAATAAATGACCGACGATTTTGAGATTTTTCCATAGAATTGTTGTAATACAAATGGTATTTTAGGATTGAAGAGTAAAAATACAATAGAAAAGTTTTCAACTCTACAATTTGGTTGAGTAATAAAGATAAATATGCTTTTTTTGGCGATGTAAGCGACAAATTATATAATAATTGACACTATTTTGCACCATTAGATTCAGATACAGTTTGATATTCGCCTACTTTCAAAAGAATTGCCTTTAAAAGTAAAGCTCCGACGGAGCTCTACTTTTTTCATAATTATAAATTTCTACCAATATTTAGTTCCGCTGGAACAGTTTCCAGTTTTGGTAGAAGAGCCTGTTAATATTATCAATTAAATAGCTCTTTTTAATTACACTACTTCCATAATTATAAATTTCTACCAATATTTGGTTCTGTTTGAACAGTTTCCAGTTTTGGTGAAAAAAAACTATAACTCTTTAGCTAATATTATTACTTATTACCTACTCTTATCAATAATAATAAATCACAAACAATAAAGATAATACACATGAAATCAGCCAAAGAATTGTAGCTTGTCCGAAAGTACTCGGTCCTATTTTTCGTAACCTTTCAAACGAAATACTGGCTCCAATTAAGTATAAGCTCAGCACCAATAATTGTTTTGAACAGGTATAAATTAAAGCAAAAAATGGTTTAAACGATGGCAAAAAGCTGTATAAAATTGAAGCCAACACAAAACCTAAAATAAAAATAGGTATTTTGAAATTTTCAAAACTTCTACTAACGCCAACAACCAAAATCAATGAAACTGGGATAATCCAAAAAATGCGAAGCATTTTGGTAATTGAAGCTACTCTTAGAGCCACATCGCCATATTTAGCAGCTGCTCCAATCACCGAACTTGTATCGTGAATAGCAATGGCTGCCCAAGTACCAAACTGTTCTTGTGATAAACCCAACCAATGTCCTAAAACAGGAAATACAAACAAAGCTACGGCATTGAGTAAAAAAACTACTCCTGTTGAAACCGACATTTGTTCAGTATTAGCTTTGACTACCGAACCAACTGCGGCAATGGCACTTCCACCACAAATGGCCGTTCCCGCTGAAATTAACAACACTACAATTTTATCTAATTTCAAAAATCGACCCAATAGAAAACCAATACCAAGAATACCGAGTACAAAAAGAGCTGTGATTCCGATATTGCTTTGGCTATCTTCGAGCAAAATCCTGATATTAATTCCAAAGCCCAAACCAATTACTGCCAATTTCAATAAATAGCCACCCCAAGTACTGCTCTGGCCGGAATAAGTCGTATTTTTAAGCACACTGGCTACCAAAACTCCCAAAACTAAAGCCGAACTAGCATTAACTAATGGTAGACAACAGGCCAACAAACCTATCCAAAATATTATTTTTCCCTTTGCTTTCATACCAACAAAAGTAGGACATAAAGAAACCCTAAACCAATGGCATTTTATTATAATCAATTACTTTTGGTTATAATGTCGATGTGCAAAATTGATAAATGAAGTAGCTAATTTATCTTGTTGCCCATGTAGGTTCACAAACGAAAATCTACGCAACATTTGTAGGTTTTCGATAGGAATAATTTTTAGTTCTTGGTGTAATAATTCCTTCTGTATAGCCCTTATCGAAACAAATGACATAGCTTGCGAATGCTCTAAAAACGACTTGATACTTTCAGTACTTCCTAGGTGCATTACAATAGTCAAATTAGTTAATTTAATGCCTTTTTCTTTAAGGGCCAATTCTATCACTTCGAGTGTTCCTGAGCCTCTTTCTCGCAAGACAAGTGGAATTTCAAGCAACATTTCTAAGCTAATGCTCGAAAACTTCGCATATTTACTTTTTGAATGTACCACTGCCACTAATTCATCTTCCATAAAATCGGTATATTTTAAGCTTGAATGGTGTTTTTGACCTTCAACAATGCCTAAATCTATACTTTTTTCTAATACGGCTTTTTCTATAAACTCAGAGTTTCCATTGAGTAATGTGAGTTCAATTTGCGGAAATTTCCCATGAAATGAAGCTAAAATTGGCGAAATTAAATACTGTCCGATAGTCGTACTTGCTCCCAAACGCAGGCTTCCCTCAAATTGATTTTTCATAGTTCCTATTTCAAAAATAGCTTCTTGATAAAGCCTGAAAATCTCAGTCGCATACTTATATAAAACTTCCCCAGCAGCAGTGAGTGTAATGAAATTTCCCTTACGATCAAATAGCCGCACCCCAAGCGATTCTTCAAGTAACTTTATGTGTTTTGTTACGGCAGGTTGAGTAATATACAGCTCTGATGCAGCCTTCGTAAAACTCTGATTTTTACCTACTGAATAAAAAACTTTTAGTCTAAAATCATCCATCATGAAAATGTTTTACACAAATTTATTATAACTTTTTGTAATACTATCATCAAAGTAATGAACAACACAAAAAAGCATTTCTGATTATGGAGTATCTATGCACGATTATTTAATTGTTTAAAAAAGTACGGGTAAGTTTTTTATGTATTTTTGTTGAAAAATTATTAGATAATATGCTTATACGCTATGTAAGAATGACTTTTCAGGAAGATAAAACTGAGGAGTTTCAAGAAATATTCAATAGTTCGAAAGATAAAATCAGAGCTATGGCTGGCTGTAGCCACCTTGAGTTGCTTCGAGATATTAATCAACCTAATATTTTCATGACTCATAGCCATTGGGAGTCGGAAAAAGCCCTGAATAATTATAGAGATTCTGAGCTTTTTCGCAGCACTTGGGCTAAAACTAAAATACTTTTTGCTGATAAACCGCTGGCATTTTCAGTTGAAAGTATCACGGTTGCGTAATTTTTAAGGCGAAAAATTCGTTAAAATAATAGTTTTCTGACTCTACTAATCTATTTCAAGAAATATGAAAAAAATAACAATATTATCCCTCATCGGAATACTAGCTTTAATGCCAGAATTTTCACAAGCTTCTGATTATAAGACAAATAGCATAAAAGAATCAAAGGAGGTAAACGGTGGAGGAAGAAGAAAAAAGAATGGTTCTTACCGCAAGAAAAAAGGCTTTATGTGGGGTTTATTTAAAGGCAAAAATCAATGTGACTGCCCGAAGCATTAAAATAGTGAGCAGTTTTCAGTAAGCAACGCATAACCGACTGAAAACTGCCCTTTAAAAACTATTCCAAAAACTTAGTTCTATACGCCAATGGCGTAATTTTTTTGATTGCCTTAAATTGGCGGTTGAAATTCGAAAGGTTATTGAATCCACTTTCAAACGAAATTTCAGCTACGCTCATTTTATCAACCATTAATAGTTTACAAGCGTGTTCGATACGAATTTCGGCCAAAAATTGGGTAAAAGTTCTACGCGTACGTTTCTTGAAATATCTACTAAACGCCGACTCACTCATATTGGCTAAATCGGCAACGTCTTTTAATTGAATTTCTTCTTGATATTTAAGCATTACATATTCAAAAACCTTATTCATACGAGCTGAATCAACCTCATTTCTGAGCGAAATTGGGTTGGTTGTTAGGTCTTGTTTATCATCACTCTCACAGAGGATAAGCAAAATCGAAATCATTTCCAATAACCTTTCCATACCCGTTAGGTTAGGCAAGTTCTTGAATTTAGGTGTTACTTTAGCTACTGTTTTTTCGCCAAAACTCAACCCTCTCTTCGAACGTTCAAACAAGGCTTTAATTTGTTGACTTTCAGGCAATTCCAAAAACTTATCTCCCATGAAATCTTCCAAAAAGTGAATCACCAACGACCTTGCTTTTAGCTTTGATTCTTTCAGATAGAAGTCTTCATCATTACGGTAATAATGTGGCAAATACGAACCAATCATACACAAATCCCCTGGTTTGAAATCGGTGATACTGCTTCCTACGAAACGTTTACCTGTACTTTCCAAGACTAATACAATCTCGTATTCGGGATGATAATGCCACGGAGTGGAAAAATACGGAGTCTCTTGCACAAATAAGTTGAATGAAGAATCAGCAGGAGTAGCGATTTTCAGTAACTGTGGTTTCATTTTCTAAAATAACGTTTTAGACTCATTAATTAGGTATTAGGCTCCATAACTTTTTTCCTTCCTAAAAAACATTTGAAATCTTATATTTTAGGGGCTAAAAGTTTCTTTATGACAGCTAATTTACAATAAATAAGGTACAGAAAGTACTATTTGACTGATTATTTGTCAAAAAAATATTAGAAATGGCTTGAATTTTAGTGGTAAACGGATGGCACAAGAAGTAATTTTGTTAATATTCTAATTAAAAATTTAACTATTTTTAGTTCGTCTATTTTTCCTTTAATTATTAACTAATCCTTTATTAAATTGAGTATGAAACAATTACTACTTAAGATGATGATGCTTAGCTTAGCTGTTGTGTGTAGCATACAATTTGCAGCAGCACAAGGCAAAGCAGTATCGGGCAAGGTTTCAGATGCTGGTGGCAATCCGCTACCTGGAGTAAGTGTAACAGTAAAAGGTACAGCACAAGGAGCCATTTCTGATGCTGCTGGTAAGTATTCGGTACAAGCAGCCAATGGTGCTACTTTGGTATTTAGTTACATTGGTTACAAAGCACAAGAAGTAAAAGTTGGTAGCCAAAACACTATAAATGTAGCATTGGAAGAAGATGCAGCAGCATTAAACGAGGTTATCGTTGTAGGTTATGGTTCACAAAAGAAAAGCCAAACAACTGGTGCCATTTCTCAGGTTTCTGCCAAGCAAATCACAGAAATGCCTATTACCAGCCTTGGACAAGCTCTTCAAGGTAGAACTGCCGGGGTTGACGTTTCACAATCAGGTTCGAAACCAGGTTCAACTCCTAAAATCTTGATTCGTGGTCGTCGTTCATTCAACGCAGGTAATGACCCACTTTACGTAGTAGATGGTATTCCACTTTCTGCGGGCTACGAAGACATGAACCCAAATGATATTCAATCAATTGAGGTTTTGAAAGATGCAACTGCAACAGCTATCTACGGTGCTAGAGGTGCCAATGGTGTTGTTCTTGTAACTACAAAAAGAGGTGCAGTAAAAGGAAAAACAGTAGTAACATTTGATACTTACGGTGGTGTTTCTAAACCTCTTGATAAAATTCAATTGTTTAGCGGTGCTGAATTCGCTGAATTCGTTCGTGAGGCTTATCGTGCAACTAACAACTACAAAGATGCTAATGGAAACCCAGTTCCAACAGGTGTTGCAGATGCGGCAGCTGATGCAAAAGTAGCGGTATTAGGTGGTGACCCTGCAGTAGCAGCAGGTATTGCAGCTGGTAGAAACTCAAACTACCAAGATTTGATTCTACATAATGGTACAATGCAAAACCATTCATTGGGTGTTCAAGGTGGTAATGATAAAACTCAGTTTTATATTTCTGGAGGTTTCTTCCAAGATAAAGGTATCTCTGATGGCTTAGACTATACACGTATGTCGTTGAGAGCAAATATCGACCATAATATCAACAGCCGTATTAAAGTTGGTCTTTCTTCTTATACTATGTATAGCATCAGAAATGGTGAAAACTTAAACCCTTATGGCTTTACAATTAACCAAAATCCGTTGGGTCGTCCATATGATGATAATGGAAACATGATTTTCTCGCCAACTAATGATGCCTTATTAACTAACCCATTAGCTGAGATTGTTCCGGGTGCACAAGTTGATAACACTAAAAAGTATAGAATTTTCAACAGCCTTTATGCTGAAGTGAAGATTTTAGAAGGTTTGAAATATCGTGTAAACTTTGGCCCAGACTTTACAATTTCTCGTTGGGGACGTTTCATTGGTGCAGCTACGAATGCTCGTAAATTTGGTGACCCTCAGGCATCATCACGTAATGACTTCGGCTTTAACTGGACGCTTGAAAATATCGTATCATACAACAAAACATTTGCACAAAAACATAATTTTGCTGCAACCTTGGTACAATCTATTCAAAGAGATAATTTTGAAAGATATACAGCCGATGTACAAGGTGTACCTGCTGAAACTCAGCAATTCTATAATTTAGGTAATGCTTCATCTGTATTAGGTGTTGGTAGTGGTTTAACTCAATGGACCATTAACTCTTACATGGCACGTATCAACTACGATTTCAATGATAAGTATTTAATTACAGCTACCATGCGTCGTGATGGTTCGAGCCGTTTCGGTGAAAATACTAAATATGGTAACTTCCCAGGTATCGCTGTTGGTTGGAACTTAAGCAATGAAGCGTTCATGAAACAAATTTCATGGATTGACTTATTGAAAGTAAGAGCAGGTTGGGGTAAAGTGGGTAACCAAGGGGTTGCTCCATATCAAACACAAGGTTTGTTGAGCAGAACCGCTTATGCTTGGGGAACTACTGCAGCCTATGGTTATAGACCAAATACTATTGGTAACCCTGATTTGAAATGGGAATCTTCAGCTACTGCTAACATCGGTTTAGATTTCAGTTTCTTGAGAGGCCGTATCCAGGGTTCATTAGAATTATACGAAACAAATACTACAGACTTATTATTATCTGACCAATTACCAGGTTCGATTGGTTTCAGTGCAGTAACTCGTAACGTTGGACAAACACGTAATAAAGGTATTGAACTAGGCTTTACTACTGTAAACGTAAATACAGCAAGTGGCTTTAAATGGACTACTGACTTCACTTTCACTAAAAATAAAGAAGAAATTATTTCTCTCTACAATGGAAAAGTTGATGACTTAGGAAACCGTTGGTTCATTGGCTACCCACTTAACTCTTACTATGATTATAAGAAAGTAGGTATTTGGCAATTGAACGAAAAAGAAGAAGCGGCTAAATTCTACCCTGGTGATAAAGCCAATCCACTTGGTGCTGGTGTAGGACAAGTGAAAGTTCAGGATACAAACGGTGATGGCGTAATTACAGCTGCTGATAGAGTTATTCTTGGCTCTGATATTCCAAAATTCAGTGCTGGTTTCACTACAAGATTTAGCTACAAAGGATTCGACTTATCTGCATTCTTATTTGGACGTTTCGGAAATATGATTGTGAGTGGTTTCCACCAAAACAACAACGCTTTGGCTGGTCGTTACCAACAGATCAAAGTTGACTACTGGACGCCAAACAACCCAACAAACGAATTCCCTCGCCCATTCAGTACTCAGGAATTCCCTCAATACAATACAACCTTGATTTATTTTGATGGTACTTTCGTGAAAATCAGAAATATTAACTTCGGTTATACTTTCCCACAAAGCATTTCAAAGAAACTTGGTATGGAATCTCTACGTCTTTACACAAGTATTCAACAACCAAAAATTTGGTCTCAATACCGCAGTAAATACAATGGAATCGACCCAGAAGCAACAATCACTTCTTCTGGTACTGGTACCACAAACGTAGGTTCAGGTGTTACACCAGCAACATCGGTTACAACATTTGGTTTGAACATCAGATTCTAAGTAAAAACATCAAGGATTTATTAAACTATTAATAAAATGAAATTAAAAAACATATTAAAACCAATCAAAATCTTTGGTATTGCGGCGTTGTTATGCACGACACAATCATGTAAAGATCTTTTGGATGAAACTGTAGTTTCAGGTATTGGCAACGATTACATGAATACGCCAAAAGGCTTCGAAGATGCAGTAAAATCAGCTTATTCTTCTCTTAGATATTATTATGCCACTCAACAAGGTTTAACTTTAACTGAGTATGGTACCGATATTTATGCTACTGGTGCTGATGGATCATATAAAGGTTTCCATTTCTATGATACGCAATTACAACCAACTGTTGATTACTTAATCAATACTTGGGATGAGCTTTATCGTGGTATCAATACTTGTAATGCAATTATTGATAGAGCCCCAAAAGCTACTGTTGCAGATGCCATTAAAGTTCGACGTGTAGCCGAAGCTAAGTTTTTGAGAGCTCATTATTATTATATCTTACACCAACAATTTGGTGGTGTTGATTTGAGATTGAGCGAAACACTTGCTCCAACCAAAGAAACAAAGAGAGCAACTGATGCAGAAATGTATGCTGCGATTATCAAAGACTTAAATGATGCAATTCCTGCATTAGAGGCAAAAGCACAAGCTACTGATTATGGCCGTGCTACAAAACCAGCTGCTGAAACACTTTTAGCAAAGGTTTACCTAGCAAAAGCTTATTCATCTGTTAAAGCAGCGGATGATTTTGCAAAAGCAGCCGAACTTTGTAAGACTGTTACAACAGCTTATGGTTTTAAATTATTAGATGATTTTGCAAGTGTTTTCGATGAAAATAACCAAATTAATAGCGAGGTAGTATTTGCAGTTCAATATACAACTGACCCACTTACTAACCTTACTAACAATACAGGTGCTGTAAACGGTGGAAATAACCTACACCTTTTCTTCGGTATGCAATATGACGTACAACCAGGTATGAAGCGTGATGTATTCTATGGTCGTCCATTCAAGCGTTTACGTCCAACAGCATATTTGTTAGAAACTTGTTTCAAAGACCGTACAAACGACTCACGTTATAAGAAAACTTTCCGTGATACTTGGTTGAGTAATAACCCAGGTACTAACTTAAACGCTTCGTTTGATAACTCTAAATCAAAGATTTCATTTGCAGCGGGTGATACTGCTATCTTCATTCCAGGATACGAAATGCCGAAAGAAGAGCGTGCAAAAAGAAAATACCAAGTGTTAGTACCAAGTGCTTACAACGAGGCATTATTCCCAACATTGATGAAATTCTTTGATACAAAACGCCCAGACTTAACTTATGAAGCTGGTAGCCGTGACTACTTCGTATTCCGTTTGGCTGATGTTTACTTAATGTTAGCAGAAGCACAATTAAAAGCAGGAAACGTTTCGGAAGCAACAAAAGCAATCAACGCAGTTCGTTATAGAGCTGGATGGCCTGGTAAAAAAGACGCCATGTTGATTACTGACGCAGATATGAATTTCGAACTTATCGTTGAAGAAAGAGCGAGAGAATTGGCTGGAGAACAAACTCGTTGGTTAGACTTAAAACGTTGGGGATTGTTGGTTGAACGTGTTAAAAAATACAACCCACAAGCCGCAGGAAACGTAGCTGACAAACATTATGTTCGTCCGATTCCTCAAACGCAAATCGACCGTTCGAATGCAGGGGTATTCCCTCAAAACCCAGGATACTAATAGTAGATTTGTTTCATCATAGTGAACAGAGAGACTCCTCCACTTCGAGGAGTCCTCTTTTTTATGAGACATCCTATCTTTGATTAATCTAATAAACTTATTTTTATAAATTCACACTTTAAAAATTATTCGGCCTTTATCTATTTTAAAACTATGAACAGAAGAGATTTTATCACCCAAGCCTCTCTATTGGCGGCCTCGTCAATGTTTTCACTCGAAGCTTTAGCAGCAAAAGCCAAACACAAAATTGCGTATTCGGCCATTACTTGGAATGGAAATGATTTAGTAGCCATTGGCGATATTGCCGCTTTAGGTTTCAAAGGTATTCAGCTAAGAGCCAATACTTATGCCCCTTTCAAAGATAAACCACAAGAATTAAAGGATACACTTGATAAAAATAAATTGGCTTTAGCCATGTTTTCAAGTGGAAATGTGGGAATTCAAGATGATATTTCGAAAGATATTGAAACACACCTCAATCATGCTAAATTTATAAAAGCACTTGGAGGTAAATCTTTACAAATAACCAATACTTCTCGTCCAAAAGATAGACTCCCAACAACAGATGAGTTGAAGAAATATGCTAAAAACATGAGTGAAGTGGCAAAAGTTGTGAAAGGCGAAACGGGTATTCAACCTGCTTACCATAATCATATGCACCAACTTGGCGAAACACCAGAAGAAGTAGATATTATCTTCAATGAAATGAAACACGATTATATTTTGGCTTTATTAGATGTAGCTCACTACACACAAGGGGGTGGTAATGCTGCCGAAGCAGTATTGAAATATAAAGATATCATCTATGCTACTCACATAAAAGATACCAAACCAGTAGAAAGTAAATCGGGTTATCAGTTTGTAGAGTTAGGTCAAGGACGTGTTGACTTTCCTTCGATTTTTGCCAACTTAGATAAAATCAAATTTAAGGGCTGGAATATCATCGAACTCGATTCTGTACCAGTGAAAGGACGCACGGCTCTCGAATGTGGACAAACCAGCAAAAAATATTTAGAATCTATCAAAGTTAGCTTCTAAGAAAAATTCAAGGCGAACCTGTTGTTCGCCTTATTTTTTACCTCTCAAATACTGATTGGGTAATTCCATTTCAAAACCCAATTCTGAAGCTGCTTGCTGCGGAAAGTACGGATTTCGCAGTAATTCTCTGCCTAAAAACACCAAATCTGCTTTTCCAGAACTAATAATTTCATTGGCTTGAATGGCTGATGTTATCAAACCAACTGCCCCTGTTTTTATATCTACTTCGGTTTTTATTCTTTCGGCAAATGGTAATTGATAATTGGGAGCAATCGGAATTTCACTCGGAGCAGCAAAACCACCCGAAGAACAATCGACCAAATCAACTCCTACCTTAGCTAAAATTTTCGCCAATTTTATCGAATCTTGAATAGTCCAACCATCCTCCCGCCAATCAGTCGCCGAAATTCTAACAAATAAAGGTGTTTCTTCAGGTAGAACTTCTTTCACACTTTCGAGCACCATCAATAAAACTCGAATTCGGTTTTCAAAACTACCACCAAATTCATCTACTCTTTTATTACTTAAAGGTGAAAGAAACTCATTCAATAAATAGCCATGAGCGGCATGTACCTCTATTATTTTAAATCCTGCCTCGAGGGCTCGTTGAGCAGCATTTTTAAAATTAATTACAATTTGTTCAATTTCAGTTTTGGTTAATTCCTTCGAAAAACTCTTCCTATCCGTCAGCAATGTTGTACTTGGTGAAACTGGCAACCAACCACCTTCCATTTCTGAAATATATTTTCCCCCTTCCCACGGCACTGCCGAACTGGCCTTATAGCCAGCGTGTGCTAATTGTACACCCGCTATTGCACCTTGCTGATGAATAAAGTTGGTTATTCGGCGAAGCGGTGCAATGTGTTCGTCAGACCAAATACCTAAATCACCAGCCGAAATTCGTCCTTCGGGCGAAACTGCCATGGCTTCTGAAAAGATTAACCCTGCTCCACCAACGGCTCTACTACTTAAATGTGCAAAATGCCAGTCATTCGCAAAACCATCAGTAGCACTATACTGGCACATGGGCGACATAACTATTCGGTTTTTTAGAGAAATCCCTTTTATTACCAAGGGAGAAAAAAGGTTTATCGGCTCTATCATGTTCTGTTCATAAATATCTACAATAACCATTTTCTTGGTAATTAGTTTCATTTTCTCAAATTCCATAATTCTTGACCATACAGAGTAAAATTAGGTCAATTAAATATCAAAATCTTAATATTTTTGATTAAATAGGTATTAGATTAGTATGGTTTTAATTCCTAATTTTGATTTATTATTCAACTCAAGTAGCAATATCAAAAATGAAAAAAATTCTTGTAGTTATGCTCACAGTAGGGGTATTTTCATATACGCAAGCCCAAAAAGAGCAATGGAAAAGCTTATTCAATGGTAAAGATTTAAAAGGATGGGTTCAGCGTGGAGGCAAAGCGACCTATGTTGTAGAAAATGGTGAAATCGTAGGTACAACCGTAAAAGACACTCCAAACTCATTTCTCTGCACCGAAAAAGATTACGGCGACTTTATTCTTGAATTAGACCTGAAATTAGATGATGAAATGAACGGTGGTGTACAGTTCCGTAGCCTTTCAAAGCCTGATTATCAGAATGGTAGAGTTCATGGCTATCAGATGGAAGTTGACCCTTCTCCAAGAGCTTGGTCAGGAGCTATTTATGATGAAGGACGTCGTGACTGGTTATATATTCCAAACATTAACCCTGAGGGTAAAAAAGCCTTCAAACCAATCGGGCAATGGAATAAATATCGCATTGAAGCAATTGGTAGCACTATTCGTACTTTTATCAACGGAGTGCCTACAGCTCATTTAATTGATGACATGACAGATAAAGGTTTTATCGCCTTACAGGTTCATTCAATCTATGGCCCAATGAAAGAAGGAATGAAAATTCGTTGGAAAAACATCAGAATTCAAACCGAAAATCTCAAGCCAAGTCCGTTGGATAATTGTCCAGTTGTAAATTTACTTTTGAATAATCTTTCGGAACAAGAAAAAGCACAAGGTTTCAAAATGCTTTTCAATGGTAAAGATTTCACGGGTTGGAGAGCTGTTCACGGAACCGAAATGCCAAAACAACATTGGTCAGTAGTTGACGGAACAATCAATGTTAGTCCGTCTGATGGTTCTGAAACTGGAAACGATATCGTAACAAACGAACAATTTGGAGCATTTGAGTTAGTTTTTGAATTTAAGCTCACCGAAGGAGCAAACTCTGGAGTAAAATATTTCGTAAACGAAGCTTTTGATTCTAACGGAAAATCGGGTATAGGGCTTGAATTCCAAGTACTTGATGACGAAAAACACCCCGATGCAAAAATGGGTGCAGTTGGAAATCGTACGTTGGCGAGTTTATACGATTTGATTCCTTCATATAAAATCGACAAAGACTTGAAAATGGACAGACGTTTCATCAAGAAAATTGGCGATTGGAATCAAGGTCGTGTGATTGTTTACCCAAACAACATCGTTCAACATTGGCTCAATGGCTTCAAAGTAGTTGAATATGAGCGTAAAAGCAATATCTTCAACGCCTTGGTTGCTCGTTCAAAATACAAAGATTATAATGGTTTCGGTGCGGCTGACAAAGGAAATATTTTGCTTCAAGACCACGGCAATAATGTTTCGTTCAGAAATATCAAAATCCGTGAATTGAAATAAATAGGTTTTCAACCCATCTATCTAACCTATCATGAGAAAAATACATTTTATTGGAGTTTTTCTGTTTTGTACAACAGTTGGTTATGCCCAAAAACCCGTACAACCCACATTGGGGTATCGCTCAGTAAAGACATTGAAAGTCAACGGTTTAGAATTTAAAGACCTCAATAAAAACGATAAACTTGATAAATACGAAGATTGGCGTTTACCGCAAGAAGCTCGCATCAAAGATTTGATTTCGCAGATGACGCTTGAGGAAAAAATCGGCTTCATGCTCATCAGTACCACTCGTATGGCTGGCGATAATGTCTTTCAGGCAAATGCACCAAAAACAGAAATTTCGAGCGGTTTTAACGAAGAAGATTTAGTGCAGCCTACTAATATGTTTACTCGTAAGCCATTGGCTGTGCCTATATTGTCGGCGGCGGGTACGACAAAAGCGGTCAATCAGATTCACCAAAGGCACTTTATATTAAGAGCAAATACGAGTGCCAAAATAATGGCCGAGTGGTCGAATAATTTACAGGCTTTGTGCGAAAACTCACGTTTGGGGATTCCTGCCATTGTTGCCTCGAATCCACGAAACCACGTTACAACTGATGCTTCAGTTGGTTTGAGTGTTGGCACAACAGTTTTCTCAAGATGGCCTGGTGAATTAGGTTTAGCAGCCATGCGAGATTTGAAACTGACTCGTGAGTTTGCCGAAATTGCCGCCAAAGAATGGGCTTCGGTGGGCTTACGCAAAGGTTATATGTACATGGCTGATTTGGCAACCGAGCCACGTTGGCAGCGTGTAGAAGGAACTTTTGGCGAAGATGCCGACCTTGCCGCCAGCATGACCAGAGAAATTGTACTCGGTTTTCAAGGCATAAAGTTGAATAAAAACTCAATCGCATTGACAACCAAGCATTTCCCTGGTGGTGGCCCACAGGAAGGCGGACAAGATTCGCATTTCGATTGGGGAAAATACGCTCATTACCCAGGTGGAATGTTTGAGTATCATGTAAAACCTTTCAAGGCGGCCATTGATGCAGGCACTTCTTCAATTATGCCTTATTATTCGGCTCCGAAAGATAAAAGCATGGAAGCCGTAGGTTTTTCGTACAATAAAGCAATTATTCAAGATTTATTACGCAAAAAACTCGGTTTCAAAGGTATCATCAATTCTGATACAGGCCCAATTGACATGATGCCGTGGGGAGTTGAAAACCTTACAATTACCGAACGCTACAAGAAAGCACTCGATGCTGGCGTAGATATTTTTTCTGGCGGAGCAGACCCTGCTCTTTTGCTCGAAACGGTAAAGAAAGGAATGGTTACGGAAGAAAGAATCAATGAGTCGATTGCTAAATTATTGAAAGAAAAGTTTGATTTAGGGTTATTTGAAAATCCTTATGTGGATGTAGAAAATGCGGTAAAAACGGTTGGAAATGCTGAATTTCAGAAAAAAGCAGATTTAGCCCTCAGAAAATCAATTGTTTTACTCAGAAATGATGAAAATGTTTTACCGATTTCAAAGAAAGCAGATGGTGGCCGAACAAAGGTGTATTTTGAAACTTACAAAGAAAGTGGCGGTAGAGGACAAGCTCAAACATCGGCAATCAATGTAAATAAGCCAACTATTCAAAACGTAAACATCGAATTTGTTTCGACCAAAGAAGAAGCCGATGTTATATTGCTTTGGTTGATTCCGAGCGGTGGCGGCTTGTTTAGTTCGGGTGGGCAACCTATTGAATTGAGTCTTTCAAAGAACAAAATTGATGTAGCTCATGTGAATGAAATTTTGAACGCAAAACCAACCATTTTGGCTATCAACTTTACAAATCCGTGGGTAATTGATGAAATTGACAAAGGCAAAGCCAAAACCATTTTAGCAACTTTTGGAACAACCCAAGATGCACTTTTGGATATTGTAAGCGGAGCATTTAACCCAACAGGAAAGTTGCCTTTTACGATACCAATTTCCGAAAAAGCCGTACAGGAAAACAAATCTGATGTACCGGGTTATCTGGAGCCAAATTATGCTCTATTCAAATTCGGTGCTGGACTAAGTTATAAGTGATTTGGTAGAAAAAAACATTGAAAAATTGAAAAAATCATTAAATTTACAATAATACAATTAGCAAATATTCAATCAGTATAAAACTATGACAACTCGTAGAGACTTTATTATCAAGTCGGTTATTGCAAGTGCGGGGGTAGCCGTTGGCGGCTCTGCTTTTGCAAAACCAACAGGCAGTTTTTCGGCCAAAAGTTATGGCAAAATTATCGGTGCAAATGACCGTGTTCGTGTAGGTTGTGTAGGTTTCTCTGACCGCCACCGTGCCTCACACGTAGGGCCATTCAAAGAGCTTTCAAAAGGCATGAACTTTGAAATGGTAGCACTTTCTGACCTATGGAATCGCCGTCGTGAAGAAGGGAAAGCTTATCTTGATAAGCAATTAGGTAGTGATGTGAAGGTTTTCCGTAATAACGAAGAGCTTTACAATTCTAAAATGGTTGACGCGGTATTCATCTCAACTGCTGATTTTCAACACGCTTTGCACACAATTGAGGCGGTAAAAGCAGGTTGCGATACTTACACCGAAAAACCATTGGCCGAAACAATGGAAGATAACCGTGCGGTATTGAAAGCAGTAAAAGAATCGGGTAAAATCGTACAGATTGGTTCACAACGCCGTAGTGGAGAAAATTACTTTGCGGCGGAAGATTTTATTAAATCTGGTAAATTTGGTCCAATCGTAATGGTTGAGTTAATGTGGAACGTAAACCAGCCAGGCCGTTGGAGAAGACCAGAATTAGTAAAAGATTTGAAGGAATCGGATGTTGATTGGAAACGCTATTTGATGAATCGTCCGATGGTTCCGTTCGACCCACGTAAATACTTAGAATATCGTTTATTCTGGCCTTATTCTTCGGGTATCCCTGGGCAATGGATGAGCCACCAAATTGATACAGTTCACTGGTTCTCTGGCTTGCCACACCCACGTAGTGTAGTTGCCAACGGTGGAATTTACCAATGGAAAGATGGCCGTACAAACGCCGATACGCTAACAGTAGTATTCGATTACGGCCCATTAAACGACCCTTCTACTGGCTTCCAAGTACAATTCACAAGTCGTTTCTCAAACGCTGCGGGAGATACCAAAGAATTATACTACTCAAATGGCGGGATGATTAACCTCGACACCAACGAGATTTCGGATACTGGTGGCTTACGTGAGCGTGAAGCATCAGCAATGGGTTTGAAAGCTAACTTATTGCCAAAAATCAAACTTGAAGGACAAAAAGTTGAGTCAGGTGCAAACACTGGTGGCGACCCACTAACGTTCAACCACATCAAAAACTGGATGGAATGTGTACGTAGCCGCAAAACGCCTCATGCTCCAATCGAAGCGGGATATTCGCACTCAATCGCTACCATCATGTCGAATGCAGCTTACCGCACTGGCTTGAAAGTAACGTTTGATACAAAAACACAAGAAGTATTGGCTGGCGGAAAACCGTTTAAGTATTAAGAATAAATAAGGAAGTCTTCGAACTGGGCGTTCCCCTCAAAGCGAAGACTTCCTTCAATTTTACTTCCTCAATTCCCTCTTCAAAATCTTCCCAGAAGCCCCCATTGGTAAGCTACTCATAAATTCTACTACACGAGGATATTTATAGGATGCAATGCGTTCTTTTGTCCAAACAATTAATTCTTGTTCCGTTATTTGAGCATCGGGTTTTAGCACCACGCAAGCCTTTATTTCTTCACCATATTCGTCGCTTGGTACGCCAATTACGGCCACCATCGAAATGGCCGAATGTTGCATCATTACTTCTTCTACTTCTCGTGGATATACATTGAAGCCCCCACGAATAATCATGTCTTTGGTGCGGTCAACGATAAAATAATACCCATCATCATCTCTGATGGCAATATCACCCGAATGTAACCAACCATTTTTAATACTCTCAGCAGTAGCATCAGGGCGTTTATAATAACCTTTCGTAACGTTATGCCCACGGTAGCACAACTCACCTTTTTCGTTTGCTCCGAGTTCGTTACCGTTTTCATCTTTTATACAAACCTCCACTCCCCAAACTGGCGTTCCGACCGAACCTGGCTTACGCACACGGTCTGGGTGATTGAAGGTAACCACTGGCGAACCTTCCGACATTCCGTAACCTTCCAAAATCGCAACATTATATTTTGCTTCAAAATCTTTCAGCACCTGCACAGGCAAAGCTGCTCCACCCGACAAGCAAACCCGCAGCGAACTTGAATCAAATTTATTGGCTTCTGGATAACTCAAAAGTCCCCAATACATCGTCGGCACGCCCGCAAAGTGCGTGATTTTTTCACTCTGAATCAACGAAAGCACCATCTCGGCATCGAATCTCGGTACAAGCACAGCCGTTGAACCTCTATAAATACTGGCAATCATACACACCACTTGCCCAAAAATGTGGAAAAGTGGTAAAACCAGCATTGTTCTATCATTATAATTCAAATCCTGCAAATCTTTACTCAAATTGGCATTCAAAAAAATATTTGAGTGCGTAAGTTCGGCACCTTTTGGTCTGCCAGTTGTACCAGAAGTATAAATAATTACAGCAGTATCATCTGGCGAAGTAAAATAACTCTGAAAAACAGGCGATTTTCCTGCCATCAACATTCCCATTGTTTGTGTTGCTTCAATTGGAGAAGCATCGGTAAAGGCAGGTGTAATCATAAAAAAATGTTCACAAGAATCAGCCATTTCAAAACCTGCATGTCCTTCTTGCCCCATTGGCATTTCAGGCGTACCCACAAAACAGAAATAAGCCTTTGCATCAGAATCTTGCAAGTGATAAGCTATTTCATGACGTTTCAACAACACACTCAATGGTACAACGGTTGCCCCTGTTTTTAGGATTCCGAAATAGATCATCGGAAAATACGGTAAGTTTGGACACGTAAGAGCTACTTTATCTCCATGACCAATACCAAGTGAAACCAATCCATTAGCAATTTGGTTGGCTGCGGCATCGAGTTGGGAAAATGTAATTCGTTTATCGGCAAATATGAGAGCCTCTTTATTTGAAGAGTTTCGAGCGTGATGTTCTAAAACTGTTGATAAGTTAAACATAGGTTTTACAGGTTAATTGGTATTTGCAAGATATGTTTATTATAGTACTTTAAAAAGAAAAAATTGTTTTAATTAAGGCATAATGCAAGGAGAAAATAAGTAAAAATAGACATAAACTCAAAAATACACCTCGAAAGCACCAATAACAAAAGATATAGCGTAACTTTGCAATTGAAACACTAACTCCCAAAAAATGAACCATTCATTAACAAAATTGCTATTACTCATTTTAGTCTCAACCCTTAGTTTCGGACAAATAAGTACACCTGCTGCAAGTCCATCAGCAAGTGTTTCGCAAACTATCGGTTTTGCTAAAGTTACGATTGATTATAGTCGTCCATCGGTAAAAGGACGTAAGATTTTTGGTGATTTAGTTCCATATGCTAAAGTTTGGCGTACTGGTGCTAATAAAATTACAAGCATTCAGTTTGACCAAGATGTGCATATCAACGGAGCACTCATGAAAGCGGGTAGTTATGGTCTTTATACTATTCCAAACAAAAACGAGTGGACAATCATCCTCAACCGTGATGATAAACAATGGGGTGCTTATGGCTATGATATTAATAAAGATGTCATCAGATTTAATGTTCAGCCTACGAAACCACAAACATTTGCTGAGCAAATGAGCATTGATTTTATTGACTTCAACGCAACAAGTGCTTATGTTTCAATCAAATGGGAAAACACTGAAGTAAGGTTTTTAATTGAACAACGAGGCATTGATGAAAAAATAATGGCCGAAATTGCCGAAAAAACAGCTAAACCTGAGGTTTCAAATGATACCTATTTTGCTGCGGCTGATTTCTATTATCAAAAAGGAATCAAACTCGATCAAGCATTAGCGTGGGCCAATAAAGTAGTTGAGAAAGAAAAAGAATATTGGACATACCAATTGGTTGCTCGTATAGCGGCCAAACAAAATAACTGCGAAGTAGCCGTACCAAATGCTGAAAAATCAATGGAACTTGCCAAAAAGGCAGGCGATGATGCCTACATTAAGTTAAACCAAGCGGTATTTACTCAATGTAAAAAAGGATATTAGATAAATTACCTAGGCGTGGCACATCTTGTTATGAACGATAATGAGATGTGCCACGTTTTTATTTTACGTAGAACAGGTTTCAAACCTGTAAGCGGAGAACAAATGTTTTTGAATAAATCAGTAACAAATAACTAAAAGATATATGTTAAATCAATTAGAAGCCATCAGAGAACGTTATGACGAGGTTTCGCAGCAGATGACCATGCCAGAAATAGTTTCTGATATGACGAAATTTACTCGCCTAAGCAAAGAATATAAAGATTTAGAAAAAATCGTAAACGAGTATAAAATCTACAAAAACGTATTATCGAATATCGAAGGTGCAAAGGATATTATTGCAAACGAGAAAGATGAAGAAATGCGTGATTTAGCCAAAGAAGAGTTAGACGAACTTCTTCCTCAAAAGGAAACTTTGGAGGCAACTCTTAAAGAAATGCTCATTCCAAAAGACCCGAACGATAGCAAGAATGTAATCCTCGAAATTAGAGCAGGAACGGGCGGCGATGAAGCCTCAATTTTTGCAGGGGATTTATTTAGAATGTACCAAAGATTTATCGAAAAACAAGGTTGGAGAATGACCCTTCTCGACCACAACGAAGGTACGGCAGGTGGCTATAAAGAAATTGTCGTGCAGGTTGAGGGTGAAGATGTTTATGGTAAACTCAAATACGAATCAGGCGTACACCGCGTACAGCGTGTACCAGCTACCGAATCACAAGGACGTGTACATACTTCTGCCGCTACAGTGGCCGCCCTTCCAGAAGCTGATGAAGTTGACCTAACAATCAACATGAATGATATTAGGGTTGATACTTTCTGTTCTTCGGGTGCGGGTGGGCAGTCCGTAAATACCACTTATTCGGCGGTTCGTATGGTGCATATTCCAACGGGAGTGACTGTTTCTTGTCAAGATGAGCGTTCACAAATCAAAAACCGTGAAAAAGCCCTCTCTGTATTGCGTTCGAGACTTTACGAAATGGAAATGGCTAAGCACAATGAAGCAATTTCGGCCGAACGAAAAGGTTTGGTAGGCAATGGTGACCGTTCGGACAAAATCAGAACATATAATTACCCACAAAGCCGTGTAACTGACCACCGTATTGGTTATACAGTTTATAACTTACCTACCGTAATGGAAGGCGAAATTGATGGGTTCATTGAGCAACTCCGTATGGCCGATAATGCCGAAAAAATGAAAGAAAATGCAATGGCAGTAGCGTAAAAATATAAATCAACACGAAGGAAATTAGTACATAAAGTTTCTCTAAGCATTTCTTTTGAACTACCCATCTGTGAAACTTTGGCTTTTTGTGAAATTATCAACAAAACAATGAAACTCTGTTTAGCAACGAACAACAAACATAAAGTAGAAGAATTACAAGCCCTTTTGGGCGAAAATTTTCAGCTTCAAACTCTCAACGAAATTGGTTGTTTTGATGATATTCCAGAAACTGCCGATACTTTCGATGGTAATTCTCTACAAAAAGCAATGTATGTTTGGGAACGTTTCCAGATTGATTGCATTGCAGATGATTCGGGCTTAGAAGTTGATTCCCTCAATGGCGAGCCTGGGGTTTTCTCGGCACGCTATGCAGGCGAGCATGGTAATCACGCAAAAAATATTGATAAACTGCTTGAAAATCTCAAAGGAGTTGAAAATCGTGGAGCTCAATTTAGAAGTGTAATTACACTCATAATCAATGGCAAACACTATTTTTTTGAAGGAATAATTCGTGGAAAAATCACACATGAAAAACACGGAGAAAAAGGATTTGGCTATGACCCTATTTTTATTCCTGAAGGCTATGACCGAACATTCGCTGAAATGACCATGGAGGAAAAAAATCCAATAAGTCATCGTGGCATCGCGGTTGCAAAAATGATTGAATTCTTGAAGAATATATAAAAGATAAGCGAGGTCAATGACCTCGCTCAAAAAAACTTTTCATAGGTAAAGTATGTCTGATTGTCTCAGAAAGGTAATCAATCCTTTTTCTGTTACAAAGTTGGGGCTAATCTTCAAAAAAAACTACTCCATCATTATCTAATACTTGTGCTGTATTAACATTATGCCTACATTTGTTTAGCAAATAATGATAATAAAGCATGAAAGTTGAATACGAAAAAATTTCTCCCGACTCAGGCAGCTCTTTTCGTCTGATTCATTGGAAATCGGAAAATGACCGATACTTTTGGCATTATCACCCTGAATATGAGATAGTTTTCGTGAGAAAGGGTTCAGGAAAACTTCATATAGGCGAACACCTCAAAAACTACGAAGAAGGTGAATTGGTATTTATTGGCCCAAATTTACCCCATACTGGTTTTGGCTATGGCGTGATTGGTGAACATGAAGAAATAGTAGTTCAGCTAAGAAAAGATTTTTTGGGAACAGATTTTCTGCAGAAACCTGAAATGGAGCACATCAACCAGCTCTTTGAGAAAGCTAAACAGGGTTTGTCTTTTCATGGTAAAGCTCGTAAATTAGTTGCAAGCAAACTACAAAAAATGCTTACCCAACCTTACTTCGAGCGTATGGTAGAACTCCTTCATATTTTCCAAATTTTAGCCAATACTAACGAATATACTATTCTAAACCATCCAGAAAAACGTTTTGATTTTAGCCACAAAGATGAAGACCGAATCAACAGAGTATATGAGTTTGTAGAACAAAACTACCAACAAAGTATTGATATTCAGGTAGTAGCTGAATTAGCCAACTTAACAGTCCCCTCTTTTTGCCGATATTTCAAGAAAATCACGCATAAAACCTATACGGACTTTGTCAATGAACACCGCATCAATCAAGCTTGTAGATTATTGCTTGAAAACAAACCCGTTGCCAATGTTTGTTTTGAAGTAGGATTCAATAATATTTCGCACTTCAATAAAACTTTTAAACAATTAAAAGGCCTAAGCCCAAGAGAGTATAAATCGAGAATGGAAAAATAAAATTCCACGGGCATCGTAGCCTACAACTCTACCAATAATCTCAAATCTTTTCACTAATTTCGCCCTCGAAAATCAACAAAACTTCATCTACAATGAACAATGCCTTTTTTAAAGTACCAACTCCTATCAATGAGCCAGTTTTAAATTATGGTCCGGGTTCGCCCGAAAAAGCAGCACTCAAAAAGGCTCTTGCCGAAGGCCGCTCGAAGGTTATCGACGTGCCAATGTATATTGGTAGCGAGCTTGTACATACAGATAAAAAAATTAAACTTTCTCCTCCGCACGACCATCAACATGTGTTGGGCTATGCCAGTGAGGGCGATGCTTCACATGTTCATCAAGCAATCGAAGCCGCTTTAGCTGCACGTGAAAGTTGGGCAAATCTTTCGTGGGAACACCGTGCGAGTATTTTCTTGAAAGCTGCCGACCTTTTGGCTGGTCCTTACCGTGCTAAAATCAATGCGGCAACTATGCTTGGACAATCGAAAAATGCTTACCAAGCCGAAATCGATTCTGCTTGTGAATTTATCGACTTCTTGCGTTTCAATGCCTATTTCATGCAACAAATCTACACAGGTCAGCCTGAATCAGTGCGTGGTTTGTGGAATCGTGTAGAATATCGTCCGCTGGAAGGTTTTGTTTTTGCCCTTACACCTTTCAACTTTACGGCCATTGCTGGAAACCTTCCTGCCTGCGTAGCCATGATGGGTAACGTAACAGTTTGGAAACCAGCCTATCCACAAATTTACTCGGCCAACGTAATCATGGAGGTTTTGCGTGAAGCAGGCTTACCAGATGGAGTAATTAATTTGATTTACGTAGATGGCCCAGTGGCTGGCGATATTATTTTCAAGCACCCAGATTTTGCAGGAATTCACTTTACGGGTAGCACTAAAGTTTTCCAAACAATTTGGCAAACAATCGGAGAAAATATCTCAAAATATAAAACTTATCCACGTATTGTGGGCGAAACTGGTGGAAAAGACTTTGTAATTGCTCACGAATCAGCCGATGTAAAAGCATTAGTAACTGGCTTAGTTCGTGGAGCTTTTGAGTATCAAGGACAAAAATGTTCGGCCGCTTCTCGTGCTTACATTCCTTCAAACCTTTGGTCAGCGGTTAAAGAACAATTATTGGCAGATTTGAAAGAAATCAAAATGGGTGGTACCGAAGATTTCTCGAATTTTGTCAATGCAGTAATTGATGAGCGTGCATTCGATAAAATTGCAGGATACATTGATAATGCCAAGAAAAGCGATAAAGTAAGTCTTGTTGCTGGTGGAAATTACGATAAATCGAAAGGATATTTCATTGAGCCAACTGTTTTCTTAACAACCGACCCACACTATACAACTATGTGTGAGGAAATCTTCGGCCCAGTCTTGACAATTTATGTGTACGAACCTCAAGATTTCGAAAAAACCCTTGAATTAGTAGATTCAACTTCGCCGTACGCTCTTACGGGTGCAATTTTCTCACAAGATAGATACGCCATTGATTTAGGTATGAGAAAATTAGTCAATTCGGCAGGTAACTTCTATATCAACGATAAACCAACGGGTGCGGTAGTTGGTCAACAACCATTCGGTGGAGCAAGAGCTTCGGGCACTAATGATAAAGCAGGTTCAATTCTCAACTTATATCGTTGGGTACAGCCTCGTACAATCAAAGAAACCTTTGTTTCTCCAACTGATTATAAATATCCGTTTTTAGGGGAAGAGTAAAATTTAGACAAGGGATATGAGACAAGAAATATGAGAACAAAACGATAATAAAATCGTTGTAGAATATATCTTTTGTCTCTTGTCTTATATCTCATTTCTATACAACCATGGAAGAACAAAACAAACTTGACCGAATTATTGAAGCTCGTATGAAGCTCAAGGCTCGGTTTGAAGATAAAATGAAAACCACCCCATCAATGGCTGATGACAAGCCAATGGGGAAAGGACCAATCAACCGCCACGGAATGCCACAACTGCCAGTAGGACAAACCACGACAGTTAAATGGCCCGTGCTTGATTTGGGTTATCATCCAGATGTTAGTCTTGACCGTTGGCGTCTAACCATCAATGGAGAAGTAGAAAATCCAGTGGTGTTAACTTGGGAAGATTTCATGGCATTGCCACAAGTAGAAGACACCAGTGATTTTCACTGCGTAACTACGTGGTCAAAGATGGATATGGTTTGGAAAGGTGTGCGTTTAATTGATTTGGCCGCACTCGTTCAACCTAAAGAAACTGCTACGCACATTTTGTGTTATGGTTACGACACCTATACAACGAATGTTTCGCTCGAAGAAGCACTGAAACCCGATGTGTTGATTGCTCATACAGTTTATAATGAACCTTTAGCCAAAGAACACGGTGGCCCTGCTCGCATGATTACCCCACAACTCTACGCTTGGAAAGGTTCAAAGTGGATCAAACGAATTGAATTTTTACCTAAAAACAAATTAGGTTTCTGGGAAGAAAGAGGCTACTCTAATACAGCCTACCCTTGGAGAAATGATAGATATAGCTAAGAACCAATAGCATCCGTCCTAAATAATATTTAGCGTTTTTTCGTTAGTAAAGAAATTCATTCTAAATATTTCCAATGCCCAAAATTCTCATAATCTTGTTTATTATTAGCTTTACGAAGAGTTTTGGGCAAACTTTTTCTCCTATTGAAATTCGAGCCGATTTGGCTTTCCTCAAAGAACGCATCGAAGAAATTCATCCCAATCCTTATAAGTTTATTGAACAAAGCCGATTTCAGCAAATTTATGATTCGCTTTATAGAGTCGAACGCTCACTTACAATAAAACAAACCTTTGTTCATTACCTCAATCTTACTCGTAGCATTCATTGTGGGCATTCTTCAATTTTTGTTGATGAGCGACTAATTCCACCCAGCAATTCAAACCCTAAATTCTTACCACTCGATGTTGTAATTTATGATGGCCGAGTTTTTATTTCCAGAAATTATTCAGAAAATCATATACTCCAAAAAGGCATTGAGATTATTGATATAGAAGATATTCCGATGAATCGTTTACTCAAAAACCTTTCACGCTATACCTTTCAGAATGGTGATGGTGTAAATGCTGAAGTAGACAATTATTATCTCCAACGGAATTTCCGAAAACTACTTTATCTGTTTTTTGAAGAACAAGATGAGCTTCATTTGAAAGTTCGTTTAGCCAATAAACAAGAAAAAAGCACCAACATAATGATGAAGCCTCTCGCCTATTTACGAGAAATTGAGGCCGAACGAAATCCTGTAAAAAATGTAGATTTCTATAAAAACATTTACCTCAGCGACTTCGATTCTAAAACATCACTTCTTAAAATTCGGAGTTTTGATGGCAATGAATTTGAGAATGGTAATTTCAGAAACGAAATCTCAACTATTTTCAAAAAATTAGCTCAAAAACAAAGTAAAAACCTTATTATTGATGTACGAAATAATGTTGGTGGCGGCCTTGATTATGCCGATGAAATTCTCAAATATTTACTACAAAAACCATATCAACGTTATCAGGTAAGTAATAGCCCCAACATTAAAGTAAAAAAGAAAGGTTTATCTGCCAGTCAATTTTATGAGCCTACAAACGAATTTTTATTTAGAGGAAATATCTACGTTTGGGTCAATGAAGGCACTTTTTCTACGGCGGTTTATTTAGCTGCTCACCTCAAAAATCAAGCGAACGTTTCGTTAATCGGAACGACTTGCGGTGGGGCAGCCGATGGCTCCTCGGCTGGTGAATTTACCTCTTTTACTTTACCCAATACTAAGTTTACGGTTAGTTTACCACTACTAAAAATCAATTATAACACGACTTCTGCTCTGCATCTTCAACCAAATTTTGAGGTAAAACAAAGTTTATCTGATTTTCTAACAGGAGAAGATAGTGTTGTACTTTTTACAAAAGAGTTACTAAAAGGCACAAAACCGTAGGGTAAAACCATCCGTTTTCAAAAATAACTTCTAAATTTGGGGAAATATTTATCAAAAATGCCCCAAGTTCTTCCACTAAAAATAGACATCTACTCGCTTTGGATATTTCTGGGCATTATTCAAGCCTTATTTTTGGCTTATTTCTTTTTATTCGGAAAACAAGCTCATTTCTTAGCCAATAAATTTTTAGGCGTCTTATTAATTGCCTTTGCGGCGGCATTATCAGAAATACTTTTGTGTTATACCAATTACATGTTTCGAGTCATTTGGCTCATCGATTTTGCCGAACCAACGAATCTCTTGTTTGCTCCTCTGATATTTATTTACCATAAAACCCTCTTGGGAAAGCAATTTAAGAAATCAGATTGGTTGCATTTTTTACCTTTTGTAGCGTATATCGTTTATCTTTCCATTACATTTTACTCGAAAGGTTATCCCGAAAAATATAATGCTTACTTAAACGCCTATCATCATGATACGCTGCCTCAACTAACTTATGAATATACTTTTCCTGAATGGATTTATCTCATTCGAGATTATATCAACGAGCTGATGCTTTTGCAAATGTGTGTGTATGCAGGTTTAGGTATTTCGGTTCTTCGAGAAGTAAGCAATAATGAACGAATGAGCTTTTGGTCGAACCAAAATCAAACATTTGTTTGGTGCCGTAGAGGGCAACTTTATTCGATTTTGGCTACGATTGTTTTTGTTGTAACTAAATTGCTTTTCCCTCATGACTTGGGCGACCATTTCATTGCTGCGTATTTAACATTTTTGATATACGGTTTGAGTTTTACATTTATGAACCAACCCGAAGTTTTTACACCGAGAATAAACAAAAAATACGAAAAGTCTTCGCTGACCAGCGAGATTCAAGAAAATACACTTGAAAAAATTCAGTTGGTTATGCAAAACGAAAAGCCATTCCTCGATTCCTCTTTTTCATTACCCAGTTTTGCCAAACGTTTAGGTGTTTCGCCACATCATCTTTCACAAATCTTAAACGAATCGCTTGGGCAAACATTTTTCGATTTTACGGCCCAGCATCGCATCAATGAAGCGAGAGAAATGCTAAGTAGTCCAACATTTAATCATTTAAAAATTGAAGAAATTGCCGAAATGGTTGGCTATAATTCCAAATCAGCTTTCAATACTGCTTTCAAAAAGTTTACAGGTAAAACGCCTTCAAGTTTTCGAACAAGTTAATGTTCGATTTTATAAGAACGAACTTCTCTTCGATAAGTAAATACTCATTTTTAGGCACAAACGCCTGAAATTTGTCGTAATAACTAAAAAAACAATTTTATGAAAAAGCGACAATATTATCTTGACTGGATTCGTGTCATTGCCTTTGGCTTATTAATTTTTTACCACAGCGGAATGTTTTTTGTCGATTGGGGCTGGCACGTAAAAAACAATGTCATTGCCAATGGATTTAAAATTTGGATGGAAGTCATCAATCCTTGGCGATTATCTTTATTGTTTTTTATTTCGGGTGTAGGCGTAAGTTTTGCCATGAAATCTCGAACGAGCAAACAATTTATAGGCGAACGCACCAAACGCCTTTTGCTTCCACTGATTTTTGGAATGTTTGTCATTGTTCCTCCACAAATCTATTTCGAGCGTTTACAAAGCCAAGCATTTGAAGGTTCATATTGGTCATTCTACCCAAGTGTATTTGCATTCGTGCCCTATCCTGAAGGAAGCTTTAGCTGGCATCATTTATGGTTTGTGGCCTATCTTTGGGTATTTTCTCTTTTAGCCACACCTTTTTTTACATGGATTAAAGCTAAAAACCTACGCTTCTTTTCCTCTGATTCGAACGCATTTCTCAGATTAATTCTTCTGATAATTCCATTAGCCGCGACTTATTTTTTACTTAGAAAAAGCTGGCCTGTTACTCACAATTTAACCTCTGATTGGTACAATTTTACGCTATCACTGCTATTTTTCATTAATGGCTATCTTTTGGGTAGAGAAGCAAAAGTGTGGGATACCATAGAAAAAAATCGAAAAATATTTCTTTTTATAGCCATTTTCATCATTCTATTAAGCAAAACTTATGATGCATTATTTGGAGCACTTCCCGAAAACACTTGGAAAATATTACTTTTAAATAGTATTCTAAAAATGACTCATATTTGGTTTATGATTTTAGCCATTGCTGGTTTTGCCAAACATTATCTCAACTTTTCTAATAGTTTTGTTAGCTACGCAAACGAAGCAGTTTATCCGTTTTATATACTTCACCAAACGATTACGGTTTCGATTGGTTTTTATATGGCTGATTGGCCAATGAGCGTAATTCCGAAGTTTTTTATTTTGGTTTTGGGCACTTTTGGAGGTTCGTTCATGATTTATCATTTCCTTATAAAACCATTTTCTTTAACTCGAATTTTATTTGGATTAAAAAATAATTAAGCCTACTTTCAAAATTATTATTTAACATACAACTACCTATAAATTAATAGTAAAAAGACCCAATTTTAGGTTTCTAATGGTATTCTAATTAGGATTATAAACTCAAAACGGCAAATTTTGCAAAAAAAACGATAGAATTTACTTTTCTGAAACGTGTAAATTCAGTTTGTGCAAAACTATAAAAAACAATTTGTTCAAAGTTTTGTTTGAATTTTATACAGAAAACACTAGTCGTACTTTGTATAAACAGAAGATAATTATACGAATAAATGAAACCAGTCTTAGATAACATATTAGAAAAATTAGCTCTGTTTTTTGAATTTACTCATTACGGTGTTCAAACAAACTCTTCAATCGAGTCGAACGAAGATTTCATTAATCAGCTTCGTAGTACTATTGAGAAAAAGGGTATTGTTTTGATAGAAAATGAAGTAACTGCCAATCAAATCAAAGAGTTTGAGAAGAAAAGCACCACGCCATTTATGTTCTTGGATGGCAGTGGTGAAGGATACTTTTTTTTACCAAATAAAAAAAACAAAGTAAGTAAAGCTTTCAAAATCACAACCGAAGGCTTAGTTCAAATAGATAATATTTTCGAAAAGCTGAATTCTACCTCTGGTATGGTTCAGCTTTTTACATTTTTCCCCGTGGAGGCAATTGCTGAAGAAAATAATTCAACGGAAAAACTTTCACCATTTAAGAGGCTCATCAGCATGCTCCGCATCGAGCGACGAGATATTTTATCTATTTACGTGTACGCCATTTTGATTGGGACTATCAGTTTAGCACTTCCATTGGGTATTCAAGCAATCATTGGTTTTGTACAAGGTGGGGTTTATTTTAGCTCTATTTACATACTTATTGGCTTGGTTATTTTGGCACTCGTTTTATCGGGAGTGATGCAGGTCATGCAGCTTACGATTGTCGAGTTTTTACAAGAGCGTTTATTCATAAAATCTGCCTTTGAGTACACCTATCGAATTACGAATATCAAAACCGAAGCTCTTCGTAATTATTATCCACCAGAATTGATGAATCGATTCTTTGATATTATTACGGTACAAAAAACATTACCCAAAATATTAATAGATGTAACTGCCGCCTTGATTCAGATTATCTTCGGTTTGTTACTTCTTTCAGCCTATCATCCTTTATTTATTGGTTTTGCCTTACTTACTGTTCTTATCATTTTCTTGGTCATCAGAATTTATGGTAAACGCCTACTCGATGCCAACATGGTAAAATCGAAGTATAAATTTAAGATTGCATATTGGCTGCAAGATATGGCTCGTATGACTGCCGTTTTTAAAATTGCTGGCGGAAGAAACTTTCCAATGCAAAAAATGGAACAACTATCGGGCAGTTATCTTAAATATCGTAAAAAGTACTTCAACTATTTACTTATTCTGTTTTATAATGCGGTTTTTTTCAAAGCATTAGTTGTAGGTGGTCTTCTGATTTTAGGAACCTATCTTGTTGTAAATTTACAAATAACCATCGGGCAGTTTGTAGCTTCCGAAATTGTGGTTGTTTTGGTAGTAAGTTCGGTTGAGAAAATTTTATTATCATTCGATTCAATATTTGATTTACTAACCGCCGTTGATAAGCTCGGACATGTCTCTGACCTTCCTCTCGAAAATCATAAAGGCATTCTTCGACATTTAGAGAATAAACAACAAGGTATTGGAATTGAGCTAAAAGGCTTAAAGTATAAGTTTGCCGATAGCCCAGATTTTGTCCTTAATAACATCAACCTAAAAGTAAAACCATCTGAGAAAATAGCCATTTCGGGTATCAATGGCTCAGGGAAAGAAACTTTCTTGAAGGTTTTAGCAGGAATTTTAGGCGATTACCAAGGGCTCATAGCTTATGATGGTATTTCTATTCGTGATATTCAGCAAGAACATTTCTTTCTTTATGTGAAGAAAAATCAAACTGTTGATGCCATTTTCGATGGAACAATCTTAGAAAATATTACCCTTAATCGTCCGCATATCAACGACCAAGATTTAAGAGAAATATTAGAGGGACTTCAATTAAACGAAGGCATTGGTAAACTAAAAGATGGCTTACAGACACAAATTTTATCAGGTGGCCGTAGATTTTCTGACTCATTCAAGACTAAGCTAATTTTGGCTCGTTGTTTACTATCTCAGCCAAGACTTTTGATTTTATCTAATTGCTTCGATTCATTCAATAAACAAGAGTTAGATGCTATTTCTTCGTTTATTTTATCAAGAAGTAAGCCAACAACAGTTTTGATTGAAACAAAGAAAGAGAGTATCATGGAACAATGTGATAAAATAATATTAATGGATAAAGGACAAATTATCCAAGAAGGAACATTTAGTGAATTGAAGAAAGATTCAAGTTTCCAAAATTATTTATACTAAAATCTAGTTCATAGTTTTTTGTTAGCTCTCTATTTTGGAATGAAAAGTTCCCGAGCTAATCTCCAACAAAAAGTTTTAGATAGCAAGATGTTAAACTTATCAAATAATAATATTCCAGATTCTGTCAAAGAATCGAGTAATGCCTACTTACAGGAACTGGTCAATACCCCCAAAGGTGCACATGTCTTGAAGCGTTGGCTATTGGGCTTTTTTATCATATTTATCATTACTTTGTTTTTGCCCTGGCAGCAAAATATCAATGGTAAAGGATACGTAACAGCCCTAAATCCTGCCGAACGCCCACAAGATATTCAAAACGTGATAGCAGGTAGAATTGAGCAATGGAATGTAGTGGAAGGGCAATTAGTAAGGAAAGGCGATACATTAGTTATACTTTCTGAATTAAAAGATGAGTATTTCGACCCCCAACTTCCTACTCGCCTCAATGAGCAGCTACAAGCAAAAAAGGAAGCATTAAGTAGTTATCAAGCGAAGTCTGATGCTTTGCAAAAGCAAATAGAAGCTTTATCAAATAACTGGCAATTGAGTCTTGAAAAAGCTCGAAATAAAGTAAAACAGAATCGGGCAAAAGTAAGTGCTGATAGTTCTGATGTAATAGCGGAGCAGCTTCAAGTTAAAATTGCTCAGGACCGTCTTCAACGTGGACTTACTCAAGAAAAACAAGGTATATTATCGTTGAATGAAATCGAAACTCGACGCTTAAAGTTTCAAGAAACTCAAAACAAATTGATTTCGGTTCAAAATAAGCTAGCAATTTCAAAGCAAGAATTAATCAATAGCCAAATCGAACTTAATTCGGTTAATGCCGAATATGCCGAAAAAATTGCCAAAGCCCGTTCTGATAGGAGTTCGGCCTTAGCTTCCATTGCTGATGGACAATCTGAACTTTCGAAATTAGTAAACAAACAAGCAAGTGTCGATATTCGTCGAGGTCTTTACGTAGTAAGAGCTCCACAAGATGGTTATGTAGTGAAAGCTATGAAAACTGGTATTGGCGAAACATTAAAAGAGACTGAATCAATTTGTACACTTCAGCCAGTTAATCCAAACTTGGCCGTCGAACTCTACGTAAACGCAATGGATGTTCCGCTTATTCAACAGGGTCGCATTGCTCGTTTAGAATTTGAAGGTTGGCCAGCTATTCAGTTTTCAGGTTGGCCTTCGGTTTCGGTTGGTACATTCGCTGGAAAAGTGAAGGTTATAGATATGGTCAATAGTAAAAATGGTCAGTATCGTTTATTGGTTACTTCAGATGGTGGAAATTGGCCGAAACAATTACGTGTAGGGTCTGGTGTCTATGGTTGGATAATGCTCGATGATGTACCTGTATGGTATGAATTGTGGCGTCAACTCAATGCTTTCCCTCCGAGTTTGAAAGAAGCTCCTGAAGATGAGACGAAAGATAAAGATACATCCGAAAAGAAATAAAAACATATTGAAACCAAAAATGAAACTAACCAGAAAAAACATATACATTTTGGGGCTGAGTTGGTTACTGAGTTTATTTTCTTTGAAGGTTTTTTCTCAAAAAACAGAAGTTTTTTCTTTTCAAGATTTTCAAGAAATTGTACTTAAGAACCATCCAGTTATCAAACAAGCTAATTTATACTTGGATGATGCAAAGGCCGAATTGATACAAGCAAGAGGACAGTTTGACCCAAAACTATCCACAAATTTTGATAGAAAATCGCTCGATGGAAAAGATTATTATAACCGCCTTGAAAGTACATTAAAAGTGCCTATTTATAGTGGTATTGAGCTTAAAGGTGGCTATGAACAAAATTCAGGTACTCGACTCAGAAGCGATGAATCTGCCAGTTTGATATTTACAGGCATTAGCGTACCTCTCGGACAAGGCTTGCTCATTGATGCTCGCCGAAACACACTTTTACAAGCAAAATTATTGGGCAATATGGCTCAAGCAGAACGCCAAAAGACCCTCAATAAGTTTATTTTTTCGGCAGCTAAAGATTATTGGGAATGGTATCTGAGTTATCAAAAACTTAAACTCAATCAAGAGGCTTTTCAGATGGCTGACGAGCGTTTTATATTATTAAGCGAACGAACTAGGATAGGCGAAGCAGCCGCTATTGATAGCATTGAAGCAAGAATTACGGTACAAGACCGCTCAATTGCCTTAGAACAATCAATGTTAGAATTTCAAAATGCTTCGCTTGCTCTATCTAATTATTTATGGAATTCTTCTGAACAGCCCCTTGAACTTAGCTCTAACTTCATTCCGCAAGAAACCCAAGGGGTAGCAATTGAACGCCAAAAAGTTGATGATATTCTTAAAAACCTTGAGCAAAATCACCCAGAAATTGCCAAGATTATTTTAAAACAAAAACAGTTAAGAATTGAAGAGGGTTTTAGAAAGGAAATGCTCAAACCCCAATTCAATGTGAGTTTCAATTTCTTACAAGTACCATTAGCTTACCAAAAAGAAAGTGTCCCAAGTGGATTCTTAGTCAATAATCATAAGATTGGCGTCAATTTCGAAATGCCTTTGTTTTTAAGAAAAGAACGAGGCAAATTACAATCGGTTAGAATTAAGCAATTACAAACATCTTTCGATAAAACCATTATTGAACGAGAATTGAGGATTGCGGTAGAAAGTGCCTATAATGAAGTACAAAATTTAGCCAAACAAATCGAACAACAACTCGTTGCCAATAGTAACCAAGCTAAGTTATTGGAAGCAGAAAAGCAGAAGTTCCTTTTGGGTGAAAGTACATTATTTTTAATTAACTCAAGAGAAACCAAATTGATAGAAATGAAAACTAAACTCGAAACGCTTAAATCGAAATACGAAAAAGCCATCGCCACTTTGCAGTATTCAGGAGCCGTGCAGCTTTAGAAAAAGCTAACTTCATAAAAGTAATTATAATGATTTATTAAGTTCATTTCTGTTCGATTAATCAATAAAAAAGCCTGTAAAATATCAATTTACAGGCTTTTTTATATTTTTATTCGCCAGGATGATAAGTCCGCTCGGCGTTTTTCAATACATCTTCTTTGTAGAAAAGTACATCTTTAAATTTGCCTTTGGTGTACATTTCCAATTGGTCGGTGAAGTGTTTAGAGCTTGGGTCGCCACTTTCACCACCTGCTAATAATGACTTAGCTTTTATTTTGGGTCCAAATTCAACAGCACAAATAAAACTATTACCACTAACCCCATAACGTTTCTGAGTACCTGCATAATAACGGCTATTATAAGAAGGCAACATTCCCCAAAGTGCGGAAGCAAAACCTACTGGATAACTTGGTTGGGCATCATCATACTTTTGTTGAATATCTGACGAAACTCTTTGATAACGATTTATCTCGCCCCAAGGCATTTGCCATTTGCTAAATTTCTTTTTCAAATCATTTACCACAGTCAGTAATGGAGGTAAAACCTGCTCAGGAGTGGCCGTTGCAGCAAATCTTTTCACGTTGGCCACTTGGTCGTCTTCACCTTCGTCAATGTATAATTTTTGTAAAGTAGCACTAAGTTTGCCCGCCCACTCAATCGCTAACGTAGTAGCCACTGAAGTTTCTGAAGTATGATAATCCCATTTTTTTAACTCCGAAATTGGTTCACTCAACGCTGCATAAAGTGAATCAGTTGGTTTTACATTTTTCTCAAAAATATTAATCAAAGAAGGAATCAATACTTCAAAAGCAGCCAAATTTGTATCATATCCTGCTGCAATGACTTTATCAAGTGTATAGCTTTTTTCTCGGTCTAAAACCTTTACAGCATTTACACCTCTAAAATTCTCGCCATCGGGTGCCATGTATGGTGGGTAATCTGCTTTTTTCGGACTCATCACCCCGGCCGCGGAAAATGGTGTAGAATTACAATTTTGTAGCCAACCATTTACAGGATTATATACATGAACCGTTTCATCAACTTTGTGTAGGCCTTTCCATTCGGTAGCTGAAGTACTACCATCCATTACTTTTGCCCAATTATACTGACGGTCACGTAATGGAATGAAGTTTCCATGCCAAAAAGCAATATTCCCTTTATTATCGGCAAAAACAGTACTATTTGAAGTATTTGCTCGTAAGTCCATGATTTGCTTGTATTCTTCAAAACCTTTTGCTTTAGTACGCTTCCAACTCTGAATCAAGCTTGTCATTGAGCGATTATATGATTTTAAGCTAATCCATTGGTCATTTCGTTTAGCCATTATTGGCCCGTGATGCGTATAATAAGTAGTAAAAACTCTAGTTTTTAAACCATCTCCATCTTTGTAGCTTATGCTTATTTTTTTCTCCGTAACTGGCTTTAATTGTTTATCATATTCATAAAAATACTTATCGCCTTTCTTCGAAATTTTTTCAGCATATACATCAGCCACATCTACATTACAAGAAGTATGCATCCAACCACAATAATCATTAAAGCCTTGATAAACAAACATTTGCCCCCATGTTACTGCCCCATAAGCATTTAAACCTTCTTCACTTGATACTTGTACTTCAGGTCTGAAATAGAAAGTTACGTGCGGATTAATGTATAGAATGGCATTACCCGACGCCGTTACTTTCGGTGAAAATGCAAACCCATTAGAACCCGTCTGGTTTTCTGGGTCTTTAGGTTCGGCAACATAACTTACCTTATCTCCTGAATAGAAATTTTTAAGTTCGGCAGTAGTAATATCGGCCGTACTGATTGCACCAATACTTCCATCAGTCCATAAAAGTGGATACCATGGTTTGAAACGTGTTAATAAAGCTGGCTTTGTATTTGGGTGCGTATATAAATAAAAATTAATACCGTCGGCGTAGGCGTTGAGTAATTTTCTCATCCATGGCTCGGCTTTGTTGTAGTCGGCAATGGCCTCAGTTGTATCAATTAATAGTTTGATTTGTAAATCATCGTAAAGGCTACTTTCTCCTTTAATTTCCGACATTCTACCCAATTTTTCGATGTAATTCATCTCAACTCGTTTGAAATCATCTTCACATTGTGCATATAATAAACCAAAAACTGCATCAGCATCTGATTTCCCATAAATATGAGGAATACCCCAATTATCTCGAATGATATTTACTCGCTTAGCTGTCTGTTGAAACCGACTAATTTCAGCAGCAGAAAACGTTTTTGAGATTGTTTTTTGGGCAAATATTGAAAATGGTAAAAGTAATAGAAGTAAAAAGGTTTTCATATAAAAGGTTTAATGCGTTTGAATGATGAAAAATAGACAAACAAACTTACACAAAATTGTAAATAAGATTGATATCTAGGGCAGGTTTTTAACCTATCTGTGGGGTATATCTTTAGGTAATCTTATACTTTTACTCTTGTTTATTGACAGGTTGAAAACCTGTCCTACAAGTCAAAAAAATACATTAACAATCAATTAACAAATCTACAGCAAACCTTTTAATACCTTTCTGCATCTAAACAGTAAATTAGAACAAATTAAATTAATATAAGACAATGAGAAAATTCATGATAGCCGCAATAATGGTATTCGTAACTGTTTTTTCGGCAAATGCTCAATATGGTGGTGTTTATGATAATTACAGTAATGGCTATGATGATGACCGATACTACTACGATGACGAATTTGATTGGCATTGGGATATTCGTGTACGCATCAGCAATGGTATTCAGAATGGACTAATTACACGTAATGAAGCGAACCGTTTGTACCGTCGTTTGGAAGATGTAGAACGTAAAGAATATATCTATTTATCTGATGGTATTTATATGGGTTGGGAACAACGTGAAATATGGGACGACGTGGCTTATTTAAATCGTCAAGTTGGGCTTGAACTCTATGATTACGATCGTCGTTTTTATGGTTTCGATCTTGCTTGGAATGACCTCCGTGGTTATCCTCGCTGGTATTACCAAGGCGGTTTTGATTTCTACCGCTTCGACCGCCGTGGCTTTGGAAATATTCGTTTTGGATATACTCCACGCCCTAATTATAGAGGATGGTATCACAATGACCGCAACCGAATTGCCCGCGAATATTATAACGAGCGTAGTCGTTATCGCTCAAATCCTCGCACTTATGACAATGGTCGCTATGAAAGCCGTAGATATGACAATAATAATTCGAGAGGTGGCTATGATAATAGCCGTAGTTCACGCCCAGATTGGAATAACAATGAGCGAGGAAGAGGTAATGATAATAACCGTAGCAGCCGACCAAGTTGGAATAATAATGAGCGTGGTTCAAGAGGGGAAATTGAAAATACTACTTCAACTCCTATCGAACGTAGCCCTCGTGATTATGGTAATGAAACAAGAAATAATCGCCCAAATGCAGGCGAAAGCCGTTCGGATAATTACGGACGTGGCAGTGGCGTAGAGCATAGTCGTAGCGAACGTGACGTGCCAAACACTTCAGAAGGCAATCGTGGTCGTGGAGAACGTAACTCAGAAGGAGGCCGTAGTGAACGCAGTGAAAGACCTTCCAATGAAGGTGGTGGCAGAGGAGAAGGAAGAGGACGCAGAAACTAATCAATTATAAAAACAACAATCGAGTTGGCATATAAAAGCCAACTCGATTGTTGTTTAGGCTTATCGTGCAATCTCTATCTTGTATTTCTTGCCTTTCATTTTTTCATTTCGAATTAACTGCAAAAGAACCTTTACTTTTTCTCGTTTTACAGCAACAAAGGAGGTAAAATCTTTTACTTCAATTAAGCCCAAATCTTCTTTTTCTAATTGCCCTTTTTGTGATAAAAATCCAACAATATCTATTTTATTAATTTTATTTTTCTTGCCACCACTGATATAAAGTGTCTCATAATCAGGCAACTGTGGCAATGTTTTTTTACCTAAAAGGTTAATCTGCTCAATATCTTTTGCTAAATAATGCGGGCGATTTTCTTCCTCAGCAAGCACTACGTAGGCCGTACCTGTTGCGTGCATACGTGCAGTTCGGCCGTTACGGTGAATAAACTCGTGTTCTTGTAATGGCAAATGATAATGTATCACGTGCTTCATCTCAGGAATATCAAGCCCTCTTGCACCCAAATCAGTTGTGATTAGGTACTTTACACTTCCATTTCTAAATTTTACTAAAGCCAACTCTCTATCATCTTGCTCCATTCCACCATGATAAAAGCTTGCTTTCAAACCCATACTATTCAAATATTGACTTGTTCGTTCGGTTGCATCTCTGTGATTACAAAATACCAGTGCAGCTTCGGAGTTGAGCATGCACAATAAATCAAACAAAGTATTGAGTTTATCTTTCTCAGGTGAAATTACTTCACATAGGTGTAATTGTTGATTTACAGATGAATCTTTCGATAAAAAATCTAAAATTTTGGGCGATTTTAAATCTACAAACTCTGGTACTTCAATGCCCGCAGTTGCCGATACTAAAATTTTCTTTTTTAGGCGTCTTAGATGATTTATGATAAACAACATTTGCTCATGAAAACCTAGTTCAAGTGATTTATCAAATTCATCTAAAATCAACGTTTCAATATTATCTAAACTAAAAGTATTACGTTCGATGTGGTCGGCTATTCTTCCAGGTGTTCCTATCAATAAGGCAGGTGGAGAACTTAAATTCTGAATTTCAGTTTGCATAGAATGTCCTCCATAACAAGTATTTACTTTAAAACCCGTTGACATCTTTTTCCAAACTTGCTCAATTTGTAAAGCCAGTTCTCTCGATGGAACTAATATCAGAGCCTGAACTTGCTTTTCATCTGTTTTGAGTAATTGTATTAATGGCAGTAGAAATGCCAAGGTCTTTCCTGAGCCAGTCGGTGAAAGAAGCATCACTTCTTTTTGAGCCACTATATTTTCAAAAGCGGCCTCTTGCATCGGATTGACTTTTTTTATCTCTAATGCGTCTAATGTACTTTTTATTTGTTCGTTCATGATACAAATTTACTAAACATTATCTTCAATTTGATTAAATTTTTAGTTGTTTAACCTCCTTTTTAATTATTTCTTCGAATAAGCTAAAGTGCTTAAAATGTGCATTTTACAATATCTATTTTAGCTACCAAATCGAACTTTATATAGATTAAATATTAAAAAAATATGACAAAAGTCTTTTTTTTATAGAATAATAAAATTAATAATATTATCTTTGCTTTAACACCCTATCTATATACTCAGCTGAGTTGGGGGCAGTTTTAAACGTGTAAAAAATTACCCAGAGTTTTCTGGCCATCTAACCTAAAAATACTATTTTTTTTATGACCGCTGAAAAGCCTATGAACGAGTTCCCTGTCATGGATACCAATGATGGAATCGTTCTATTTCATCCAAATATTCCTGCCAAAGCTGCTTTGAATGTAGCTGAAGTACTAAACACTCGATGGATTGGCCAAGGACCAAGAGTCGATGAGTTTGAGCAAAAGTTCGAACAAAAATTTACTAACCCTTGCAAAAGCCTTGCAGTTGGTTCAGGAACTGATGCACTTCATTTAGCCTATTTATTAGCTGGCCTCAAAGAAGGCGATGAAGTGATTGCACCGGTATTTACTTGTACAGCTACCAATATCCCATTTCATTATATGGGGGTAAAAATTGTTTTTGCCGATGTTGATGCGAATCTCAATATTGATGTGAAGCATGTGGCTGAACTAATCACGCCAAAAACAAAAGCAATTGTTTGCGTTCATTACGGCGGTTTACCTTGCGATATGGACGAGCTTTGGGAGCTTGGCCGTAAGCACAACTTAGCCATCATTGAAGATGCCGCTCATGCTGTTGGAGCCAAATACAAAGGGCAATATATTGGTAGCCAAAGCGATTTTACAATGTTTTCATTCCAAGCAATCAAACACATTACTACTGGTGATGGTGGGATGTTAGTGGTAAAAGATAAATCATTGGTAGAAAAAGCCAAACGCCTCCGTTGGTTCGGTATTGACCGTAGCAGTAAACAAAAAGGCATTTGGGAAAATGATATCACTGAAATTGGTTATAAATATCAAATGACCGATATCGCGGCAAGTATTGGCTTGGCCGCTCTTGAAGAGTTTGATGACCACCTTGAGCATCGTCAAAAACTTTATCGCTTATATTGCGATTTATTAAAAGATGTGAAAGGAATTAGAGTTATCGGTAGTGAATATACTGACCGTGAACACGCTGCGTGGCTACTCACTGCCGAAGTGGATAATCGTGAAAACCTTATGAAGCATCTTCGTGAGCATGGCATAGAATCAGGACAAGTACATTATCGTAATGATAAGTATAGTATTTTCGGAGGACGTACTCCAGGGAAATTCCCTAAAATGGACGCCATTGAAGATAGATACTTGGTTTTGCCTCTTCATGCTAAAGTAACTGAAGAAGATGTTGCCTATATTGCCTACATTTTGAAAAAAGGCTGGTAAAAATAATTACGCATAAAATGAAGAATCAAGATTTCATACTAATGAAAGCTTGATTCTTCATGACACATCCTTCTGGAAAACCTACCTTAACCCCTCCTCATGGATTTTTTTCATAAAAAAGTAGCTCTAAACTACTCTCCTGTTTTTTCTATATTAATTCCTTCTTGGAATAATCTCGACTACTTGAAATGTGCGGTTAATAGCATTAGAAAAAATAGTCGATATCAGCATCAAATTATTGTACACGTTAATGAAGGCAATGATGGCTCAGAAGACTGGGTAATTGCCCAAGGTGACATTAGTTATACGAAAAGCTCTCAAAACTCTGGTGTTTGCTATGGTTTCAATGCTGCTTCGCATTTGGCCACTGCTGATTATTTGGTTTTTATTGATGATGATATGTACCTCTGTCCTGACTGGGATTTTTACCTATACGAAGAAATCAAACTACAAAAGGATGACAAATGGTGTATCAGTGGAACCATGATTGAGGGGTTCGACAAAGGCAATCCATGTGTCATTGCAGATAAAAACTATGGTACTCATCCATCAGAGTTTAATGAGGAAAAGTTCTTAGCCGAATATGCAAGCTACCCAAAAGATGATTGGAATGGGAGTCAATGGTATCCGATGGTGCTTCCTACTTTTGTGTACCGTGCTGTTGGTGGTTTAAGTATTGAATTTTTCCCGGGAATGTACAGTGACCCTGACTTTATGATAAAACTATGGCATTATGGCGTAAGATACTACAAAGGTTTGGGAAAGAGCAGAGTGTATCATTTTGCTAGCCGCAGCACTGGGCGTGTGAAACGAAATGATGGGAGAACAGAGTTTATCTTAAAATGGGGATTGAGTAGCAATACTTTTTTCAAGAATTATCTAAAAATTGGCCCTAAGTTTTTAGGTACCTTACCAGCTCCTGAGGAAAACTTTACCCTTAAATTAAAGAAACAAATCGACCGCTGGAAAGTTAAATTTAAAACGCGTCCAATTGATATTTCTTAGCCATGACTAATTTCAAAAGTCTTATCAAGCATGTACCTCATTCTCGTGGCTATGCCCTTGAGTTTATGCATAGATTTCTTTCAGAACATGACGTAAAAGATAAAACAGTAATTGATGTGTCGGCTGGCTCGGGTTTTGTTGCCAACCTTTGGCATAATGCAGGAGCAAGTGTACAAGCGTTTGATATGTATCCTGATGTTTTCAAAAGTGAGGCAATTAGTTGTTCATTCATCGATTTGAATCAGCCTCTAAATATTGCATCTGCAACCGCTGATTATGTTTTATTGATGGAAACCATTGAGCATATCCCGAATCAGACTTTTCTCTTACAAGAATTATCAAGAATACTCAAACCCGATGGTACGCTTATCATCACCAAACCCAATAACAGTGGTTTGAGTGGTCGTTTAGGGAATTTATGGGTAGAGGCAGAACGTGGAAATATGTTTTTATCGAATGAAGCCAGTGTGATAGGGTACGACGATACCCATATTTATAACGGACGTGTATATTTGTGTACTGCTCAACGCCTTCGTACTTTAGCTGGTTTAGCTGGTTTAAAGCTCAAAGAAATACACCCCAATAAATTGAGTGGAAGTTCTCTAGTTTGGTTCGTAATATTTGGAATTTCCCTAAAGATTCGTTCATTTCTTACATTAAAGCGAATGTTAAGAAAAACTCAAAATGAGGTGGAAAAGCAAATATTAAAAGAACAGCACGCATTAAATACTAACTTGACTCTACTTCTACACAAACATTTGTGTGTAAGTTTTCAAAAAAGATAAAAGAAAAGGTCTCGTATAATACGAGACCTTTTCTTTTATCTTTCATAAGAATTGTACTACCGTTTCTAAACTAACTCCTCGAGAGCCTTTAATCAACACATAAGAATCTTTTAGTTGCTTATCAATGAGCCAGTTATGCAGAGAAAATTTATCAGAGAAATAAAAGGCATTTGGTAAAAATTCGAGTGCGTTGGTCATTAATTCACCAAACAAAACTACCAAATCAAAATTACCTTTAGCTACCAATTCTCCAATCATTCGGTGTTCGGCAGGGCCTTCTTCTCCTAATTCAAACATATCTCCCAAAATCACTACTTTCTTTTTAGAAGTTTGCAAGTTGATAAAATTCTGAATAGATGCCGACATCGACGAAGGATTAGCATTATAGGCATCTAATAAGATACTATTACTGCCTTTTTCTACAATCTGAGAGCGATTATTATCTGGATTATATTCTGCTGCTGCTTGATTAGCCAATTCGGCTGGCACACCAAAATATTTACCAACTGCAAGTGCAGTAGCGATATTATCGAAATTATATGCACCCGGCAAGTGGCTATCATAACTTACTCCGTTTACTGAAAATACTGCCACAGGTGAATCTTGTAAGAGTTTTACTTCATCGTTATTCAAATAATCTATTCGTTCTTTGAATTTACGTTGTGAAGCCATCGTAAGTAAAGACTCACTATTATTGTTGACGAAAACTGTTCCACCCGATTTGGCCAAAAAGTCGTAAAGTTCGCCCTTACCTTTCTTTACCCCTTCAACTCCTCCAAAACCTTCTAAATGTGCTTTCCCAACATTGGTGATAAACCCATGTGTTGGTTCGCAAATAGTACATAAATCTCTAATCTCTCCTTGATGATTAGCTCCCATTTCGATTACCGCAATCTCATAACTATCATCAATGCCTAAAACCGTCAATGGAACCCCAATATGGTTATTATAATTTCCTTTAGTAGAATACGTTTTATATTTCTTTGATAAAACTGCTGCGACTAACTCTTTTGAAGTTGTTTTGCCATTAGAACCAGTCATGCCAACGAAAGGAATATTTAATTGTTGACGATGATAGTTTGCTAATTTCTGAAGCGTATAAAGCACATCTCCAACCAAGATACAGCGTTCATCAATGACATATTCTGCCTCATCAATTACAACATAACTCGCACCTTTATTCAGGGCTTCTTGAGCAAAAGTATTTGCATTAAATTTCTCTCCTTTTAGAGCAAAAAACATTACTCCTTCGTCAATCTTACGAGTATCTGTCGAGACACCATTACTGGCTTTAAATTTTTGATAAAGTTCGGCGATAGACATATTTTTATTTGAATATTTCGATTTTATTACGGCAAATTTACTGCTAATAAATTGTTTTGTATTTATGAGTAAATAACTTTTATTTGTTAGTAATTTCTATTCAAAACCTATTAAAGACATGAAAAAACTCATTTTCACTTTTCTCATTATTTGTTTGGGCTTTCATTTTGCTTCTGCACAAACAAGCCCCAGCGATTCCCTGCAACAATACGTAGGTACTTATAAAGTAAAAGATAGCAATCCGTTTGCTACTTATAAGGTAAAATTGGTAGATGGTCACCTTACTGGGGAAGCCGATGACTATGGGGCAAATAAGTTGGTTAAAAAGCCTGAAGCAGATAAGTTTCAATCAACGAGTTCGTATGGTTCGATTATTACTTTTACGCGAAACTCCGACAAGAAAATCAACGGTTTCAAAATGGAAATTCAGGGAACCGAGTTGGAAGCCACGAAAGAATAATCAAGTATATAGTAAACCCCAATTAATGTAATTGGGGTTTTGATTATTCAAATAATTAGATTTGCTCTCTATTCAACCATTTTTCTTGGTAGTTAGGTTTAAATGCTTCCATTTTTGAAAATAATTCATCAAGATTATCAGCCACAAGCAATAATTTTCGGTTTTCGGGCTTCAAAAATCCTTCTTCTACCATCACATCCAACTGCTTCAATAAATTGTCATAGAAACCATTTACGTTTAAAATTCCAATCGGTTTTTGGTGTAGCCCCAACTGCGACCATGACAAAATCTCAAAAAGTTCATCCATACTACCATAGCCTCCGGGCAGTGTGATAATCCCATCACAAAGCTTTTCCATCAAAGCTTTTCGTTCATGCATGGTTTCCACTTTATACATTTCAGGTAGATTTTTATGCCCAACCTCCATTCTATCTAGAAAATGTGGAATAATACCGGTTACATGCCCATTATTAGCTAAAACCGAGTCGGCTACAATACCCATTAAACCTAAGCTTCCTCCACCATAAATCAATCGAATATTTTTCTCAGCCAGTTTTTTACCAAGCTGTTCAGCAGTTTCTTTATAAATTGGTTTGGTGCCAGGATTAGCACCGCAGTAAACTAAAATTGCTTCCATCGTTTGTCTTTTATATTTGTTATAAAGTATATGAGATAAACCTTAAAAAATAAAACCCAACGAAACGTCGGGCTTATTTTGTTCGCTAAATTTGTCAGGAAAAAAAATCTTTGTTGTACTGTGGATATATTATTCTAATAAAGTGCAAGTTATAGACTTGCCTATAATTATGCAACATTTTTTTCAAAACAGGCTTCCCTGCACTGCTTGCGGCATTATTTTAGGTTCTTTGATTGCAAGTCTATATTTCGCATTAATTGTATTTATCCAATATTTTGTGAGTTCTGGAGCAAATTCATTCTCTCCACAATGCACAAAAATAAATGCACTATTTAGTCCAGCATCAAGCCATTTTTTTAATCTTTCACACCAATCATCTACTCTCGTGTAATCGGTAGGGTGTAATTCGTTCCCTACAAACCTTAAGGTTAGTTTCGGAATTGTTAACGTTGTATGCAGTACATCTCTTCTTCCAGAAACATCTGAAATGACAGTTCCTACGTTCAACTCTGCTAACATTTCACAAGTTTTCGCCCAAATATTTTTATCACTAAACCAATCTTGGTGCCGAAATTCTACTGAAACAGGAAAACCTTTGGGTAGCTGTTTCAAGAAAGCTTCTAAACTTTTCAAGCGTCGAGGGTCAAAGGTTGGAGCAAGCTGCAAAAAAGTCATTCCGAGGTGGTCTCCAAGCCCTAAAATAGCTTCACAAAATTGTTCAGTCAGAAACTCACAACCAATTAGTTGTCTATCATGGCTGATAGCTTGCGGAAACTTCGGGCAAAACTTAAATCCATCTGCAGCTGATTCTTTCCACCGTTCAACTGTTTTAGACGTTGGAATTTGATAATGGGTCACATTTAACTCGATTGTATTAAATTGTCGAGTATAGTAATACAAAAAATCTTTATCTTTTGCATTTGAAGGATAAATCTTTCCAATCCAATCTTTATTTGCCCAAATTGGTGGGCCAAAATATAACTCAGGTTTACTTACTTTTGGTGCTACCGCAAGCGTTTGGGCAGTAAATGGGTTATCGGCTGGAAGCGTAAAATCTACTTTCGAAATATCTTGGAGTTTTCCAAAATCCATTAATTCTATAAAATTATAAGAGCCTCAAACTTCTCCTCGCTCGAAACTTTTCGGATAAAAATATTCTTAATCACCTAGGCTATAAACTCTACATTCATGCTGCCAACTGTAATGAGCAGTACTAAAAATAAGATTTAATGGGTGATTAAATGTTTTTTCATGTAATAAATCCTCGTTTATTACATATTGTGGATCGAGATTGACTACAAAAATATACTTCGGATTATCTTTCAGAGTCCAAATCATCAATTTTTGTTCTTGTGTAGGATACAAAAGCCAATTTACGTCACGTCCCTTTATTTCATCCCAAAGTCTCTCCGCCAATTGGTGCATCTGCTGAAATAAACCAAACTGATAATGGTTTTTTCCCCAAATAAATGGCCCATGTGTTACTTTATCTCGGTCATTATCATCACGAATAGCAAATACGTATAACTTCGTATATTCTTCATTTAATCCTCGTTCAAGATGCATATTGCGAGTTTCAAACCCTAAACCTACATAACTTGGCATATCGGTTAGGAACAAGGAGACAAACAAACGGGTATAATTTGCTGTACGGTAAAACTCATCAAAGCGAGGGTCATCCTTATCGGCGGTCATCACCGTGAAATTAGGAGCAAACCTTCTTGTCCTGAGCAAATCGTAGTATTTTACAAATTTCTGCATAAATTCTTGCGAACCTACTATTGAAGATTGCAAATCACCTAAGGTTGAATCTGCATCAATAGCCTCAAGGTGATCATTTTCATCTCCATACCCCATAAAGTCTGGTTCAACTAAAAATGTTTCAGCAAAAAAACCAAAGTATTTTACGCCTTTATTTTGCACATAATGCTTTACTGCCATGAGTGGGTCATAATACTTATCTGGATTTGCTGGTACACCCGTTGAGCGTGGCTGCACGTGAGCCATATCTCCTCGCATAAAGTCAAGGTTATATTCATGTTGACAATCATATACTTTCTGACAGAAATACTCCCAAACCTGTTTATTAGGGTTTTCAAAATCTAATTCCCAATTTGAATTATCATCTTTTGAGTGATAGAACTTATAACGCGTTAAAGGGCCAAAAACCCTCGACATTGCCTGTGGTTCATCAAATTCATAGGTGTACCAACGATTGCCATTTTCATCAAGGACAAACTCTTCCGAGTTAATATGCAGGCCTCTGTAAGGTGGAGCCATGGTCATTGGCAGAGTCTCGTAGCCTTGGTATATCAACTCGTGCATAAGCTCAACCCTACGACGTAAACGTCTTTCTGTGTCATCTTTATGACCAAAAATAATTTCAAGTCGTTGGGCATCATTCAAAATCGGAATTTCAGGCGAAAACAATGTGTTTTTAGAGTATGAAATTGGCGTACCGTTGGCCGTTCCATTTCTACCCAAATAATGCCAAATAATTTCCTCAATTTCTCGATAAATGGTTTCAGAATTACTCGTTATTCTACCACCAACTCTTCTAACCCATTCAAAAAATCTAGGATAGGCAATAACCATTTCTGAAAAACGGTCAGTATGTGGAATCACATCCATGCCAACACTTTTCCCCATGGCGTGTAAAATATTCACCACAAACCTCAATTGTTTCTCAACAGTATTTAAGGCTGGTATTGCAATAGCTAGCTCTGAGCTATAAAATTCTTTATTGATATTAAAGCTAGTCATACCATAAAGGCTACCTACTACACCAGGCTCCCAAATGGGTAATAAGTGTATCGAATCTTGTGCTTTAGGAAGCGTAAACGCATATTTAATGACATTAAAAAAGTTATGAATGGTACGTACGTTTATACCAACCATATTAGATTTTTTCAGCCAAGTAGAATCTGTGTGATTTTGCAGTGGACTTTCAATACCTTTTTCGGGGTCAATTGCTCGTTGAATAATGTCTGTGCCAAAACGGCGTTGAAGTATATCTAAAACTTCATAAACATTAAGCTGCACAGCAATTTCGGGTAAAAGGTTTTCGATGTACGACGTCTGGTGTGAGGTATATTTATCTTTATATAAATAATGATTCTGACGCCACAAATCAAACATCGAAGCTTGTGTATAAGTATCAGGTGTCATCGAATTTCATCATAGGTTATATACAAAATTATGAAATACCCTCAACAAATTGCACTCTAATCAATAAAAATTTAAAAGCCCCACTCGAACTAGTCAAGTAGGGCTTATTTCGTGAGCTCTAGTTATCTATAATTAGCTAAATACATTCCTCTTATTTTGGATTTGTGATTAAATCACAAAGTATTCTTTCGGCTTCCGTCAAAATAAGGTCTTTCTCCTTTTCATCTTTCTCGCCAGCACTCAATTTATTAACGGCTTTTCTGCGTTTTTCATTTTCGTCACGCTCTTGTTTACGTTTGGCTTCATTGAGCGAAATTACTGTAATATCTTTAATCTTACGGTACTCATCTAAATCATCTGTTAACTGTTTCAACTCTTGGTCTGATTTCAATCGAGCTTGATATTTTTCTTGTAGCTTAGCAATAACCTTATCGTTGATGACTGTTGTTTTTTCGTAGTCTGAAGTTTTGATTTGGTCATAAGGTAATGCACTTGGCTGCGAACTTTCTCCCATTTCTTCTGGGTCAAAAGGCGTAGGTAATTGAATATCTGCTGATACCCCTTTACGTTGCGTACTATTACCAGTTATACGATAAAACTTCTCAGTGGTCAGTTTTAATTGCCCGTATCTTTCTTTTTGGTCAAAACCAACAGTAGCTTTTTTATCTGTTGACGCTGTGCGGGGAGACAATAAGAATTGGTCTAAATCAACCAATTGCTGGACGGTTCCTTTACCAAATGATTGTTCTCCAACAATTACACCACGTTTATAATCTTGAATTGCTCCTGCAAAAATTTCAGATGCCGATGCACTAAAACGATTTTGAAGAATAACTAATGGGCCACCATAAACAACTTCTGGGTCAGTATCGCTTTCTACATCAACACTTCCGTTATTATCACGTCGTTGTACAACTGGTCCTTTCGTAATGAATAATCCAGTTAGGTTAATCGCTTCTGTTAATGAACCGCCTCCATTGTTGCGTAAGTCTATCACTACCCCATCTACGCCTTTGGCTTTAAATTCTGTCAAGAAACGTCTGACATCTTTGGTTGTACTTTGAAAATCTCCACCACGGCGGGCATCTTCAAAGTCACGATAAAACATCGGAATATCAATTACCCCAAGCTTATAATCTTTACCGTCTTTTTTCATCGGTACAACTTTACCCTTGGCAACAGCTTCTTCAAGTTTTACCTTTTCACGAACTAAACGAAGCTCTTTTGTAGGCGAACCCGCAGGTGCATCACCTGGTAATAATCTAACACGCACAACTGTTCCTTTTGTACCGCGAATTAGTTTCACCGCATCATCTGTCAACCAACCAACAATGTCTTGCCATTGACCATTTTCACCTTGTGCAACTGCCACAATTCTATCATTCTTTGTAGCCTGACCGCTTTTAAACAATGGCCCTCCTGGAATTATCTCGGCAATTTTCACATAGTCACCTTCATTTTGTAATGAAGCACCAATTCCTTCAACCGACTGGCTCATTTCAATATTAAATTGAGCCGCCGTACTCGGAATCATATAATTTGTATGCGGGTCTATTGTCTCTGAAAAGGCGTTCATAAACGACTGAAACACATCATCAGCTCTCCACTTTGCTATTCTACTTTCCCAACGCTTGTAGCGGTCTTTTAGTGTAGCTATTGTTGCACTATCTTTACTTCCACTTAGCTTCAAATCAAGAACTTGGCTTTTTACAATCTTACGCCAAACATCGTCTAACTCTGCCGTATTTTTTGCCCATGTAGCTTTATCACGGTCAGTTTCATACGATTCATCAACTGTAAAATCAAATGGCTTATCTAATAAGGCCATGATAAAATCGTGGCGTTCTTTATAGCGTTTACGATAAAGGTTAAACACCTCAAACGGTGCGGTTAAATCTCCTTCAAGTAAGTTTTCATCAATGCTGTATCTGTATTTTTCAAATGATTTGATATCACTTTCAAGTAAATACGAATGTCCACCATCAACATCTTTTAAAAAATTATCCCATACTTTTGCCGAAAAATCATCGTCTAACTTAAACTTTTGGTAATGATGGTAGCTTAGAAACTGCGTAGCAAATTGCTCAACTTGCTCCTGCGTACGAGTTGGTTTTAAGTCGTTATAGCCATAAGTGGGCGACGAACTCTGATTTTGTGCTTTATTTTCAAAGCAACCAAAAAGACCAGTTAAGGTCAGCAAAACGATGATTCTTTTCATAATTTGTATCATAACCACCCTCGGGATTATGCAGCCCGCCCCATTAGGGGAGTTCTATTTATTTAACAATATCTAATAACTCTACTTCAAAAATCAACACTTGATTCGGACCGATACTCGGTGGACCTTGTGGACCATAAGCTAAATCAGAAGGAATAAATAGTTTCCACTTAGAACCTACTGGCATTAGTTGAAGAGCTTCAACCCAACCTTGAATTACTTGAGTTACTCCAAACTCTGCTGGTTCACCACGCTCTACTGAACTATCAAAAACAGAACCATCAATCAATGTTCCATGATAATGTACACGTACTCTGTCAGATGATGCTGGTTTCACTCCATTACCCTCTTTCATAATTTGATACTGTAAGCCACTTGGTAATGTAACCACGCCAGTTTTAGTTTTATTTGCAGCTAAGAATTTATCACCAACTGCTTTGTTAGCAGCCCCTTTCTTCATAGATTCATTCTGAAAATATCCTTGAATATAGGCATTGGCAGCATTAGGTTCCATCCAAGTAGCTTGTCCTGCTAAAACTTGGTCGATTGCTTTGGCCATCATTTCTGAATTAACTTTCAAATTTTGTTGTTTTAAGTTTCCAGCGATATTCATTCCAATCGCATAACTTAATGAATCAACAGTATTTTTCATTCCATTATTAGTAGCTACCACAACCGATTTTACTGGTGCTGCTGGTTTAGTAACTGGTACTTTAGGTTTAGATGCTGGTGCTTTGCTCCCTTGTGCAAACGAGAGTTGTGTTATCAGAATAGTTGTAGCGAAAGCAATAATTGTTTTTTTCATTTCTTAATGATGTACTTATTAGAATTAAATTTTTTATGAATAACAAATAAACGTACTTTTAGTCTAAAAATTAGTATTTATATAAAAAAACTATGTAATAACGATAGATTTACGTCTGATTCTTGATAATAGTTCATGTATGGTGTATAATTTTAACATATTTTAATAAAATCGCTTCAAGTATTACTCATAAATATGCTTATTCCTGAAGAATTCAAACGTTATAACCGCCAAATGCTCATGCCAGAATTTGGCGAAGAAGGTCAAATAAAGCTAAAGAATTCAAAAGTTTTAGTGATTGGTTGTGGTGGACTCGGAAGTCCTATTTTACTATATTTAGCTGCTGCAGGAATTGGAACTTTAGGTTTAGTCGAAAATGATACCATTGATGAAAGTAATCTTCAAAGGCAAATTTTATATAGCACTTCCTCTGTTGGGCAATCTAAAATTGAGCAGGCGGCCAATCGTTTACATGCACTTAATCCTTTAGTAGATATCGAATTACACCAAACACGACTTACCACTCAAAACGCTTTAGAGATTTTCAGCAATTATGACCTAATCATTGATGGAACCGATAATTTCCCAACGCGTTATCTAGTAAATGATGCTTGTGTGCTGCTAAACAAACCTTTTGTCTATGGTGCTATTCACCGCTTTGAAGGTCAAGTTGCTGTATTCAATTATAAAAATTCAGTTACATATCGAGATTTATTTCCTTCACCACCCCCTCCCGAACAGGCACCAAACTGTGCTGAAGCAGGTGTATTAGGTGTGTTACCCGGAATAATTGGTTCGATGCAAGCTTTAGAAGCAATAAAAGTCATCACAGAAATAGGGGAAACTTTAGCTGGAAAACTTTTTATTCTTGACACGCTTTCAATGCAGAGTAGAATAATTAAAATTTCAAAATCACCTGAAACACCCAAAATCACACAACTAATTGATTATGAGAGCTTTTGCGGCTTAAAATCTGCTAATGAGATATCATTTGAAGAGTTAAAGTTTTTGGATAATTATCAGTTGATTGACGTTCGAGAAATGCATGAATATAAGGCTCGAAATATTGGCGGTGAATTAATGCCACTTTCCGAACTTGAAAAACATATTACAAATATAAGTCGTGAAAAAACCGTAATTATTCATTGCCAAAGTGGCATTAGAAGTAAAAAAGCTATTAAAATATTAGAAGAAACTTATGGTTTTAATAATCTCCTAAATCTAACAGGAGGAATTAATGCTATATGATTTGTTAGAATTTGTATGAAGAAAGTATTGCTAGAAAAAGTAAAAGAACTTTTAGAAAATAGAATGAAAACCTCATTTGAGGCGATGGAAGCAGCCAAAAACTCTGCTAATGAAGAAGGGAAAAGTTCGGCAGGAGATAAATACGAAACTGCTCGTGCTATGGGACAAATAGATCGTGAAATGAACGGAAGAATGTATGAACAAGCACGCCAAGAACGGCTTTCTCTAGATAAAATTGACCCCGATTTTACTCCTACAAAAGTAACTTTCGGGGCTTTGGTTGAAACAACTATGGGTCTTTTTTTTGTATCGGTTGGTGCCGGAATTATTGAAATTGACGGTAAAAAAATTATGCTTATCTCTGCTCAGGCACCTGTTGGCCAACTAATTAATGGTCAAGAAGCTGGTTATTCCTTCACATTCAGGGGTTTAACTCAGGAGATATTGAGTATTTCCTGATATTCTTCGGGGGTATTATTGTCTTTTTGGAGCCTATAAACAACAAAAAAGGCAGCCTTGTGAGCTGCCTTTTTACTTAATGAAATCCTGGCGTCTACCTACTCTCCCAATTTTGACATTAGTACCATCGGCGGTGCGGGGCTTAACTTCTCTGTTCGAGATGGGAAGAGGTGAA
>OFDC01000187.1_pt1 | contig 62510 bp, 62 predicted proteins | sample 1520941 | NCBI WGS metagenome assembly OFDC01 (sample SAMEA94258168, study PRJEB24077) | hot springs metagenome | biome: Aquatic biome; feature: Water | place: India | collected 2012-12-06 | depth 5 m | reverse complement strand
AATACTCTCGGGGGGTTCGGGGGGCGAAGCGCCCCCGACGTCCGAGGAGGAGGCGCAGCCCGACGACGAGACAAAAGGACTTCGCGCGTCAGCGCTCCGCTTGAAAACCGCTGGTCACAGGGCGCGGCGCATGTGGCGGTGGGGGATGCCGGCGTCCAGGAACTCTTCGCCCTCCACGACGAAGCCCAGCTTCTCGTAGAACCCCGTGGCGTGGCTTTGCGACCCGAGATAGGCCTCGGTCACGCCCGGCTGGTCGCGCAGCACGTCCAACGCCGCCCCGATCAGCGCGGCCCCAAGACCCAGTCCCCGTGCCTCGGGCAACACACAGACCCGGCCGATCTTGCCCACCGGGCCCTTCACCAGCAGCCGAGCCGTCCCCACCGGACAGGCCCCGTCCCAGGCCAGGAGGTGGATCGCCTTCCCGTCCAGCCCGTCGACCTCATCGGCCTCGCTCACGCCCTGTTCGTCGATGAACACCACCCGGCGCAGGGCCTGGCAGGTGGGCACATCCTGCGTCACCTCGATCTTCAGCGTCCCGGACAAGCTCACGCGAAATACTCCCGCAGGATGCGGGAATAGATCGCCTTCAGCTGATGGATATGCGCGACCTCCACCCGCTCATCGACCTGGTGCATGGTCTTGCCGACCAGCCCGAACTCGATCACCGGGCAATGATCCTTGACGAACCGGGCGTCCGACGTCCCGCCGCTGGTCGACCGCACCGGTTTCTTGCCCGTCTCGGCCAGGACCGCCTTGGCCACCAGCGTGGCGAACTCGCCCGGCGGGGTCACGAAGGCCTCGCCAGAGATCGAGATGGCCAGGGCAATCTCAACCCCGGTCGCCTCAGCCACCGCCTCTGCTTCTGACCGCAGCCAGTCTGACAGCGTCTCGCCCGAATGGGTGTCGTTGAAGCGGATGTTGACAGTCGCCGTCGCCCGCGCCGGGATCACGTTCGAGGCCGCGTTGCCGCAGTCGATCGTGGTGATTGCCAGGGTCGAGGGGTCGAAGTCGGCATTGCCCCGGTCCAGGGGTTCGGCCTCCAGTTTCGCCAGCAGGCGCACCATCGCGGTCAGCGGGTTCTTGGCCCGGTGCGGATAGGCCGAATGCCCCTGCACGCCGGTGGCCGTGATCCGCGCCGTCATGCTGCCGCGACGGCCGATCTTCATCATCTCGCCCATCTCGTTCGGGCAGGTGGGCTCGCCCACCAGGCAATGCGTCATCCGCTCGCCGTTGAAAGCCATCCAGTCCAGGATCGCCACCGTGCCATCCTTGCCCTCGCCTTCCTCGTCCCCCGTGATCGCCAGGATCACCGCGCCGTCCGGAGGTGTTTCCCGAACGAAATCCACCGCCGCCGCCGCAAAAGCCGCCACGCCCGACTTCATGTCGCAGGCACCCCGGCCATACATCACCCCGTCCTTCACCTCGGCCCCGAACGGATCGTGCGTCCAGGCCGCCGCGTCGCCCACCGGGACCACATCGGTATGCCCGTTGAACCCGAACGCCTTGTTCGCCCCCGCCTTGCCCCAGCGCGCATAAAGGTTCGCAATCCCGCCGCGATCCACGCGCGAGCAGGCAAAGCCCGCCGCTGCCAGTTCCTCGGCCAACAGCGCGATGGCACCGCCTTCGGCCGGGGTGACCGACGGACAGCGGATCAGCCGCGCGGTCAGGTCCACAGGATCAACGGGTTCGAAGGGCATCATCTGGTCCAAGGTTCGGGCACAAGGGGCATCCCTAGCTGCTTGCGGTCAGGCCTGCAACCGGAAGGCGATTGCGGCGTGGCGTCAGTCGAAGAACGGAGTGACTTCGGCCACGATGACCGAGTTCTCCTTCAAGGCCCGCTCCATCAGAAAGCGTTCCTCGTCCTCGATCTCTTCGCCCGATTTCAGGCGTTCCTCAAGGTTGCCCAGGCCCTGCACCTCCAGCGGAGCCATCTCGGCCTCTTTCAGGATGGCGACCGTTTCGCGCACCGCCTCGGCCTCGTCCACGCCCGAGGCGTAGCACAACAGCGCCGCCCCCGTGGCGCGCGGCGGCAGGCCGTCGCCGTCCTTGCGGCCGACCTCGACGATCAGGGCATAGACCTGTTGCGGGCGTTTCGCCTTGCCCCCGTCCGCTGCTTCATCCGCCATCTGCCCGGCCCCCTGATCTGACGCCTTTCGAAGTGGCGGGCGCGCACGGCTTTGTCAATCGCCTCGGTTGATCGCCGATCCCCGGGCCGATCCGCGGCATTTTAGACATTTGCGACGGGCCGGTTAACTGTTCCTGAGATGTTCCGACCGACCCTTGCCGCACCTTCCCAGGGCAAGGCTTCACATGGTCGATGCAACGAAACTTCCGGTCGAAACCGGCGTGGATGCCACGAAACTGGCCGAGACGATGTTTGGTCCCGGCATCAAGATCGTGGGCGCAACCTACTCTGGCGATCCGCAATCCGCTGGGCTTTACTCGGACGGGGACAAGATCGCTCCGGACGCGACGCCGTCGGACACTGGGGTCATCCTGTCCACCGGCCGCGCCAGCGACTTCACCAACGACACGGGTGAAGCCAACCAGGTTGCCTTTCGGTCGACCGACACTGCGGGGGCGAACGGTGATGCCGACCTGAACGGGATTGCCGGCGCACAGACTTATGACGCCGCGATCTTTCAGGCCGACTTCGTCCCCGATGGCTCCACCCTGACGATGCAGATCACCTTCTCGTCCGAGGAGTATCTGGAATATGTCGGTTCCGGCTTCAACGACGCGGTCGGCATCTGGGTCAACGGGGAAAAGGCCCAGCTTACCGTCGGCGACGGCGACATTTCGATCGACAACATCAATCCAAATCGAAACGGCAACCTGTACGTCGACAACGCGCAGGACCAGTTCAACACCGAAATGGACGGCTTCACCGTCACGCTGACGCTGAAGGCAAAGGTCGTCCCGGGCGAGGTCAATACCATAAAAATCGGCATCGCCGATGCGGGCGACGCAGTCTATGACAGCAACCTTCTGATCGCCGCCGATTCGATCCAGACCGCCGTTGTTGCAGCCGACGACAGCTTTGCCGTCGGTCAGAACGACCAGGTCAACGTCAACCTCCTCGGCAACGACACGAATACCGGTGGCGGCACGCTGACCATCACCAAGATCAACGGTATCCCGGTCAGCGCAGGCAGCCAGATCACCCTGTCGTCGGGCCTCGTGATCGTGGTGAACGCCGACGGCACGATCACCGCCCTGGCCGACTGGAATGACCCCCTGGGCGAGACCAGCTTTTCCTATGAGGTCACGAACGGCGACGGGATCACCGACGTCGGCTTCGTGACTGGCGAGGTTGTGCCCTGCTTCGTGGCCGGCACCCGGATCGACACTGCGCGCGGTCCCGTCGCGGTCGAGGAGATCGTCGTCGGCGATCTGGTCCTGACGCTCGACCACGGGTTCCGTCCGGTCCGCTGGCACGGTGTCCGCACCGTTGCGGCGCTTGGCTCGCTGGCCCCGGTGGTGATCCCTGCGGGCATCTTCGGCGACCACGGCGCGCTGGCCGTTTCGCCGCAGCACCGGATCCACCTGTCCGGCTGGCGGGCCGAGCTGTACGCGGGTGAGGCTGAAGTGCTGGTCAAGGCCGTGCATCTGGTCCGCGCCGGTCGCCTGCAGCAGCGGGAGGGCGGGATGGTCACTTACCACCACCTCCTCTTCGACCGGCATGAGATCGTCTGCAGCGACGGGTTGTGGAGCGAAAGCTACTACCCCGGCCCGGCCACTTTGTCCGCCTACGATGCCGAGGTGCGGGAGGAGCTTCTGTTGCTTTTCCCCGATTTGCAGGCCGACCCAGCAGGCGGCTACGGCCCCTCGGCCCGCCCCGAAGTCCGCGCCCATGTCGCGGCGATGCTGGTTGCCTGAGGCGCAGAAGGTCCGTTGACGATCAATCCCGCAGCAGCTCGTTGATCGAGGTCTTCGCCCGGGTCTGCGCATCGACCTTCTTCACGATCACCGCGCAATACAGGTTTATGCCCCCCTTCGATGGCATCGAGCCCGCAACGACGACCGACCCCGCCGGAACTTCGCCATACATCACCTCGCCGGTTTCGCGGTCGACGATCTTGGTCGACTTGCCGATGAAAACCCCCATCCCCAGGACCGAGCCCTCACGGACGATGCAGCCCTCGACCACCTCGGACCGCGCGCCGATGAAACAGTTGTCCTCGATGATCGTGGGGCCCGCCTGCATCGGTTCCAGCACGCCGCCGATCCCCACGCCGCCCGACAGGTGCACGTTCTTCCCGATCTGCGCGCAGGAGCCGACCGTAGCCCAGCCATCGACCATGCTGCCTTCATCGACATAGGCACCGATGTTCACGAAGGATGGCATCAGCACCACACCCTTGGCGATATAAGCCGACCGCCGCACGATGCTGCCGGGAACGGCGCGGAATCCCGCCTCGCGCCACTGGTTCGCGCCCCAGCCCTGCCACTTCGAGGGCACCTTGTCCCACCAGTTCGACCCGCCATTGCTGCCGGAAATCTCGTACATGTCGGTCAGGCGGAACGACAGCAGGACGGCCTTCTTGGCCCACTGGTTCACATGCCAGTCGGCACCGCGCTTTTCCGCGACGCGCAGGCTGCCACTGTCCAGCGACGCCAGCGTCGCCTCGATGGCATCGCGCACTTCGCCCTTGGTGGCCGGGCTGATCCCGTCGCGGGCCTCCCATGCGGCTTCGATTGCAGTTTCGAGTGCGGCGTTGGACATGATGCTCTCCCCTTCGGTCCGCGACCTCATATCCATGGGGGGCGTCCCATGCAATCACCACGGACCATCCGCCATGCAGCGCCGCAGCGTGCGCAGCATCACTTCGCGCAGGGCAGGGTTCGTCTGGCGATAGTACGGCGCGGCGATGACCGCTTTCGAGAACGCATAGGCCCAGCCCCGCGCCCAGGTCGCGTCCTCGATCGCAAGACGCCGCCGAAACGCAGCGCGGCCCCTGGTATCCAGAACGGTCCAGGCACAGATAAGGTCCAGCGCCGGGTCCCCCGCCCCGAGGCCCCCCCAGTCGATCACCGCCGCCAAAGCACCCTGTCGCGCAATCAGGTTCAACGGGTGCAGGTCGGCGTGGACCACCGTGGGTTCGCCCTGCCACACGGGCAGCGCCAAGGCCGCCGCCCAGGCCCGAAGAATTTCACCCGCGTCAGCTTCGTCCGTGATCCGCCCGACCATCTGCCGCAAGAATGCGTCCCGCGACTGCAAATTCCCCTGCTTGACCGGCAAACCCTTGGGCACCGCCTGCCCACGCAAGGCAAGGACGAACCCCGCCAGCGCCTCTGCCGCCAGCAGGTCGTCGACCGGGGCAGCCAAGGCATCTGTGCCCGCAATCCACCGCAGAACTGTCCAGGGCCAGGGGTACCCCAGCCCCGGCCGTCCGATCGCCACAACTTCCGGCACCGTCAGGGGCGAGACCCGCGCCACCCAGTCCAGCCAGCGCGCCTCGACCTGCAGCGCCTCGACGGCCGAGGCCACACGCGGAAACCGCAGCACCAGATCGTCCCCCAGCCGGATCATCACATTGTCGCTGCCCGCCACCGCCAAGGGCTGCAGCGCCAACCCCACCCATTGCGGGAACTGTTCGGCCACCAGCCCCACTGCCAGGCTCGGCGTGACCACCCGCTCTCCCTCATGCATCCGGCGGCTCCTCAAACTACGGGTGGCGGCGACGGCCTGCAGCCGGTAAGCCTAAGGACAACCGATAGCCTTGCCGTGTGCCCCATGAAAGACGAACCCCGCAGCCATCCGTTCCGCGACAGCGTCGAGGATATCGCCGCCGCCAAGCGCATCCCCGACACGCCGCAGACCCGTGCGCCGGCCTATCGCTTGGCCTTTGCCGACCGCGATTTCCTGACGCGAGAGGAATTGCGCCCTGTCCGGCTGCAACTGGAGCTTCTGAAGCCCCAGCTGATCATGGATGAGCGCGGCATCGAATCGACCATCGTCATGTTCGGCGGTGCCCGCATCCCCGCGCCCGAACACCGCGACAAGGCCCGCACAAAGACTCTTGCCGATCTGTCGCACTACTATGACGAGGCGCGGCGCTTTGCGAAGATCATGACCGAACGCAGCCTTGCCACCTATGGCCGCGAGGGCGTGATCTGCACCGGAGGCGGACCCGGCGTGATGGAGGCCGGCAACCGCGGCGCGGACGAGGCCGGGGGGCAAAGCATCGGCCTGAACATCGTGCTGCCGCACGAGCAGGCCCCGAACACTTATGTGACGCCCGACCTGTCGTTCAACTTCCACTACTTCGCCATCCGCAAGATGCATTTCCTGATGCGCGCCAAGGCGGTCTGCGTCTTTCCGGGGGGCTTCGGCACGATGGACGAGATGTTCGAGAGCCTTACCCTGATCCAGACCGGTCGGATGAAGCCGATCCCCTTTCTTCTTTTTGGGCGGGATTGGTGGGAAAAGGTCGTGAACTGGCAGCACCTGTCTGATGCCGGGGTCATCAGCCCCGAGGATCTGGCCCTCTTTGCGATGGTCGAAACGGCGGAAGAGGCGGTTTCGGTAATCGACGGCTGGACCCTGCCCGAGGCCGCATAGGGTGGGCACTTTGCCCACCCTTGGTTCAGGTCAGCGCGCGGGCAGTTTCTGCCAGGCCATCAGATGCAGGATGATGAACAACGGCACGCCAAATGCCGGGATCATCGCCATCGGCAGCTGCTGCATCAGGATCGGGGTCACTTCGCCCGGCAGGCGCAGCGGAAACCCCTGGCCCGACAGGATCGCCGTGCCGAAGGCGGCCACGAAGTCCAGCATCCCGACAACCACAAGCGCCCGCACCTGACCCTCCCAACCCGCCGCCTTGCGCTCGACATCCAGGACAACGCTCAGCGCCAGAAGCCCGACCGCCATGTCGCCAAGACCCGCCGTCAGCCCGAAGACGGTGGGCAGATCGCCGAGGCCCCAGAGCATCACGAAAACCGTCCCGATCACCCGGAACGTCTGCGCGCCAACGATCCACCCAAGGTCGAGTGTCCCGACCCAGGTCCGCAGCGCAGGGGACAGGCGCCAGGCCAGAAGGTAGACAAGGGGCGGAGTGATCGCCGCCGTGGCAAGCGGGAACGGAATTCCACCGGCGTTGGCCATGAACACCCCGCCGGCCGTCGCGGCCCCGATCCCCAGCGACCAGGCGATCAGGATGGCCCAAAGCAGGGGATGGCGCAGGCCCGTGGTGGGCGAGGGCGCAAGGTAAGAATGGTTTGTCATCAGTTTCTCCTTTATGTGCATATACACGTTTCAGTTCGAGTGGGGGTGCGGCGGATCTTCCGGTACCGCCTAAAGTCGTTTCAGGGTCGCAAGCAGTGCAGTCGCGTCGTCTGGTCCGATCCTGTCCACCAGTCCGGCCTGGAACCTGCGCCAGATGGGTAGCGCAAGGTCCAGCGTTTCGCGGCCCTTGGGCGAAAGGCGCCAGACGCTTAGCCGCCGGTCCTCGGCCTCGGCCTCGACGATCCAGCCCTTCCGCGCCATGACCGCCAGGTTCCGCGTCAGTGTCGTGCGGTCCGTCCCCATCCGCTCGGCGATCTGGCTGACGGTCAACTCGCCAAAGCCGCCGATCAGTGACAGCGTGGTGAACTGCGGGGCCGTCACGCCGCTGTTCTTTGCCGCCTCCTCAAAGCCGCGGACCAAATTGCGACTTGCCCGCTGCAGGTTGAAGGTCAGGCAGTTCAAGGGATGTCCGAAGTCCATATGTGTAGATGCACATAAACTGCCGCCCGAGTCAACCTCTCAGGAGGGTCAGGCCTTTTCCGATGCTTTCATTCCGTTGAGGTCGACCTTGCCGTCCCGGATCGTGCCGCGGATCAGGAACCCCGGTTGAAGCACTTCAGGATGGGTGTCCGCCCGGTCCCGAAACCGGTCGTTCGTGACGATCCGGGCGTTTTTCTCGCGCGCTGTCTCCAGAAGATAAGGGTCGGCCTGTTTGCCCTTTGGCACGACGAAAATCTGATCCCTCGGCAGGGACAGAAGCTGCGACAGGTCGCGCTCGCCCATGAACTTGCCGGTCAGCTTGTAGCCAACATTGGCGTCGAAGACGATGCCGGGCTTCATGCCGCGTTGCATGAGGTCGTGGACCACCTGCAACAGCGGGGCCAGTTGCGGGGTGTTGTCCAGCCAATGGATCACGTTCGACCCGTCGACAAGAATGGTCTCCCGGTTGTCGACAGCGGGCTGGGCCTTTGCGGTCGGCCAGGAATAGGGCTCCTTCCGTGCGGACGGGCGACCCAGGATCGCCGTGCCAAGACCTAGAAGAAGCAGGACGGCCAAGGCCAGAAGTGCTGCGATCACCAGCGAGTCCGCAATGGTCTCCAACCCCTCGCTGCGGGATGGCCTTGCCGGGACGAAATGCTGCAGCAATGGTAAACCGAACATGCGCCAAGCATTTCCGAAACCGGGAAGCAAGGCAAACCCGAAGTGCTTTTCCGGCAGGATGCGCTCCGGGTGGTTGGCAGGCGCGTCGATGCGGGCGACCTGGGGCCTTAGCGGGCTGGCCGTGACAGCGTCTCCCGCTCCCAGCCGGCAAGGAACTCCACCCTTTCACACCCGGCAAAGGTAGCAAGCCGCGACAGCTCGGCCTCCAGCTTTGCCATCCGGCCCCTGGTGAGCCTGACGCCCGGTTCCGGCCAGAACCCCTTGACCCGCAGGCTGCCCGCATCGCGGAAGGCCTTGGCATCGATGCGCCCGACCAGGCGGTCCCCCTCCAGCACCGGGAAGACGTAATAGCCGTAAAGCCGTTTCGGCTCGGGCACGAAGACCTCGATCCGGTAGAAGAACCCGAACAGGAACTCGGCCCGGTCGCGGTCCCGCAGGGCCGGGTCGAAAGGCGAAAGGATGCGCAGGCGAGGGGTCGGCTCGGGGGGCTCTTCTGCCAGGGTGTCGGGGAAGGCAAAGACCTTGCGGCGCTGACCAGACGCGCCTTCGACCTCGGCCTCGATGATCTCTCCCCGCGCCAATGCCGCGCGGCACCAGGTTTTCGCGGCCTCGGGCCCGACCGCAGTCCAGTACGAGGCGATTTCGCCGCTGGTTCCGAAGCCGATCTGCCGCAACGCGCTGCGGCAGGCCCAGTCGCAGAGATCCTCCTCGGGGGAAGGGGTCCGGTGGACCTCGGGGATCACCCGTTCGGTCAGGTCGTAGATCTTGGCAAAGCCGTCCCGTCGCGTGACTGCGATCCGCCCCGTCCGCCACAGCCATTCCAGCGCGGTCTTCGACGGGTGCCAGTCCCACCAGCCGCCCTTGCCCCGCACTTCGCCTTCGCCGACATCCGCCGTCCCGACCGGCCCATCCTTGGCGATCCGGTTCAGGATGGTGTCGAACTGCGCTTCATATCCGTCACGGAACCAGCTGCGCCAGTTCTTGTGCAACCGCTCCTCATCCCGCCGGAACCGATGCTGCCAGATGCCGTGCAGCCGTGTGGGCAGGATCGAGGCGTCATGCGTCCAGTGTTCCCACAGGCTCCGATCGCGTTCCAGTAGCCGCTTCAGCGCGGCGGGCCGGAACGACTGCCGCCGCGACCACAGGATCATCTCATGCGCCCGGGCGACGGTGTTGATGCTGTCGACCTGCACAAAGCCGATCCTTTCGATCAGGTCGTGCAGCGCCTGGCCCGAGGCCGGGCCGGACGGGGCCTCGGACAGGGCATGGCGGTCAAGGAACAGGCGGCGCGCGCGGGGGTTCGGGATCAACGGCAGCATCGCCAAGGCCTATCATTGCAAACTGTTTCGGCAAACGGCGGAATTGTTATCGGCACAGCAGACCCGAGCGGTTGCATTGTAAGACGCAGTCCCTACGATCCCCTTGTCTTCTGACACAATTCGCAAAAACCCCCTTGGCCACGCCCGACCCGGACGCACGCCGGAAAGGACCATCAGCCCATTGCCCCACGACACGCCGCTTATCACCACGCTCGTCGCTGGCTTCGGCCTTGCCTTCGTCTTTGGTCTTCTGGCCCAGCGGCTGAAGCTGCCGCTGATCGCGGGTTATCTTCTGGCTGGCGTGGTGATCGGCCCCTTCACGCCGGGCTACGTTGCGGACATGGGACTTGCCTCTGAACTGGCCGAGCTTGGGGTGATCCTGCTGATGTTCGGCGTGGGCCTGCACTTTTCGCCGCGCGACCTGATGGAGGTCAAGGCCATCGCCGTCCCCGGCGCACTGGGGCAGATCGCGGTCGCCACGATCTTCGGCACTGCGATGGGCTGGGCGCTTGGGTGGAGCCTTGGGGCAGGCTTGATCTTCGGGCTGGCGCTTTCGGTAGCCTCGACCGTCGTCCTTCTCCGCGCGCTGCAGGACCGCGAACTCGTGACATCCGACAAGGGCAAGGTCGCCGTCGGATGGCTGATCGTCGAGGACCTGGTGATGGTCATCTCGCTGGTGCTGATCCCGCCCCTGGCCGGGCTGCTGGGCGGCACGGCGATGCCCGTCGCCGAAGAGGCCGAGGCGGTGGCCGAAGTCACCCAGACAATCGGCATCGGACCCATTGCGGCGACAGTGATGATCACTCTGGCCAAGGCCGCCGCTTTCGTTGCGCTCATGTTGGTCGTCGGCCAGCGCGTCATCCCCTGGATCCTGCACTTCGTCGCCCAGACCCGCTCGCGCGAGCTGTTCCGCCTGTCGGTCCTCGCCATCGCGCTGGGCGTCGCCTATGGCGCCACGCATTTCTTCGGGGTCTCTTTCGCGCTGGGGGCGTTCTTTGCGGGAATGGTGATGTCGTCCTCGACCCTGTCGCAGCAGGCCATGCGCGAGACGCTGCCGCTGCGCGATGCCTTTGCCGTGCTGTTCTTCGTTTCGGTCGGCATGCTGTTCAACCCCGGCGTGGTCCTGACCTCTCCACTGGGGCTGATCGGCACCGTGACGATCATCCTGTTTGTGAAATCCGTCGCGGCTTTTTACATCGTCCGCAGCTTCGGACACGGCCGGGACCAGGCCTTGACCATCGCGGCCAGCCTTGCGCAGATTGGCGAGTTCTCGTTCATCCTGATCAGCATGGGCGCGACGCTGGACATCGTGCCTGCCGAAGCCCGCGATCTGGTGGTGGCGGGGGCGATGATCTCGATCCTGGCGAACCCGCTTCTGTTCCATCTCCTCGACAAACGCGAGGTGCGGAAGGCGGCGGCAAAGGCCGGTGACGCAACCGCGCCCGAGGTCAGACCGGACGACCCGTCAGCAGCTTCGGAAGTTCGCCCGACAACCCCGCCGCCTGCCGCATGAAGCCACGGCGCAAGGATGGCAGCGCATTCACGACGCCCATCCCCAGGTCGCGCCCCAGCCGAAGCAGGGAGTTGTCACTGGAAAACAGCCGGTTGACCGTGTCCATCCCCAAAGCCAGCGCCGTCGCGTCGAACCGCCGCCAGCGCTGGTATTCCTCAAGCGCTGCGGGACTGCCCGGGTCTTCGCCCCTGCGGCGGGCCAGGATCAGCACTTCGGCCAACGCCGCCACGTCGCGCAGGCCAAGGTTCAACCCCTGCCCCGCAATCGGATGGACCCCGTGCGCCGCATCGCCGACCAGCGCCACGCGGGGCGCAATGAACCGCTCGGCCAGGGACAGCGACAGGGGATAGGTGAACCGGTCCCCCGCAAGCGCGATCTCGCCCAGGAAATCACCGAAACGGGGGCGGAGGGCCTCCAGGTACTCCGCATCCGGCAGGGTCTGGATCGCGGCGGCGGTCGCGTCTGTTTCGCTCCAGACGATGCTGGAATGATGCCCGCCCTTCAACGGCAGGATCGCAAGGGGGCCGGAAGGCATGAAGAACTGCTGCGCGACGCCCCCATGGTCGCGTTCGTGACGGATGGCAGTGACCAGCGCTGTCTGCCCATAGCCCCAACCGACCCGCCGGATGCCTGCGCGTGCGGCCACGCCCGAGCCCCGCCCGTCGCAACCGACCAGCAGCCCCGCCGCCAGCGTCTTGCCCGAGGCGAGCGTCACAGTCGCCCCAGAGAGACCCCTGTCCTGCGCCACCACGGCTTGCCCGGACAGAAGCGTGATTGCGGGGTTCGACTGCATTGCCTGCAGGAAGGCCGCGTAGAGATGCCGGTCCTCCAGCATGTGCCCCATCGGGCCTTCCTCGATCTCGGCCGCGTCGAAATGCAGGAAGAACGGAGCCGCCCCCTGGCCCGCCCGCCCGTCACTCGCCTTGATCTCAAGTATGGGCTGGGCCTTGTCGGCAACTGCGGGCCATATGCCGATGGCCGTCAAAAGCCTGACCGACGCGATGGCCAGCGCATAGGCGCGTCCGTCGAACCCCGCTTCGGCGCGGGCCGGGGCCGGGCGGGCGTCCACCACTGTCACACTGAACCCGCCCTGAGCCAGGGCAAGCGCCAAGGCCGGGCCGTTCAGGCCCCCGCCTGCGATCAGGATGTCGGTGGTGTGCGTCATGCCGACCTACTTACCCCACATGGCCGGATTGTCCATGCGTCGCCAAGCCGCTACCGTTTGCTGCAACAAGGGGGACCTGATGACCGGCATCTGGACGAACATGACTGCCGCCGACCTCGGTCGCGAGATCGGCGAAGGCCGTATCCACCCTGTGGAACTGACCGAGGCCTTTCTCGACCGGATCGAGACGCATCCCCTCTCGCCCCGCATCTATGCCCGGGCGACGGCGGCCCGCGCTCGGGGCGAGGCGATGGCGGCGGCGACCCGGGCCAAGGCGGGCTTCCGCAAGGGGCTTCTCGACGGCGTCCCGATCAGCTGGAAGGACCTGTTCGATACCGCAGGTGTGGCGACCGAGGCAGGCTCGGCCCTGCTGAAGGGCCGGACACCCGACCGCGATGCTGCGGTCTTGGACACCGCGACGCTGCAGGGCCTCGTCTGCCTGGGCAAGACCCATATGTCAGAGCTGGCCTTCTCGGGCCTGGGGCTTAACCCGGTGACGGCCACACCGCCCTGCCTGAACGACGACCGCGCCGTGCCGGGGGGGTCCTCGTCGGGGGCAGCGGCTTCGGTGGCCTTCGGACTTGCGCCGGCGGCCATCGGGTCGGATACCGGCGGGTCGGTGCGGATCCCGGCGGCGTGGAACGACCTGGTGGGCTTCAAGACCTCGGTCGGGACGCTGCCGATGCGCGGGGCGGTGCCGCTTTGCGAACGCTTCGATACCATCGGCCCCCTGGCCCATTCGGTCGAGGATTGCGCGCATCTTTTCGCCGCGATGAGCGGGGGGCCGGTTGCCGACCTGGGCGGGGCCGTGCTGTCGGGGCTGCGGCTTGCCGTCCTGGAGACCGTGGCGCTGGACGATCTCCGCGACCGGCCGGGGAAGGGCTTCCAGGATGCCGTCGCGCGGCTGGAACGGGCGGGGGCGCAGGTCGCCCGGTTCGAGTCCCCGGACGTGGCCGAGGCAATGGGCCTTGCCGCGCTGCTTTTCACTTCGGAAGCCTACGGGATCTGGCGCGAGACCATCGAGGCCGCGCCGCAGAAGATGTTTCCTCGCATCCTGGAACGCTTCCGGTCGGGTGCGGGCTTCGCCGCCACCGATTACGTCGCGGGCTGGCGTCGGCTGCATGCTCTCCGGGCCAGCTGGTCCGAGCGGGTCGCGGGGTTCGACGCGGTGGTCCTGCCGACCTCACCGATTCTGCCGCCCGATGCGAACCGGTTGATGACCGACGACGCCTATTATGTCAGCGAGAATCTTCTCGCGCTCCGCAACACGCGGATCGGCAACCTGATGGATCAGGCGGTGCTGACGCTGCCAACCTCGCAGCCGTCCTGCGGGATCAGCCTGATGTGCCCGCCGGGTCAGGAGGCACGGCTGCTGCGGCTTGGGGCGGCGGCGGAACGGGCGCTGATCTAGGGCCGCCTGCCCGTCACCGGTCGCCAAAGCCTGTCCACGCTGGACAGCCGGGACGGTGCAAGGAAGATCAATGGCTTGGATGCGGGCCTTCACCAAGGGTTAACCAGGCCTGGCCTGTGGACGGCATCACCCCCCACCCCCCGGGCGAACGCAAACGCAGGCCGTCCGGCAAAAGGAACGGCCCGCAGGGGGAGGGTCCCGCGGGCCGTCTTCGTAACGGCGGCAGACAGGGAGGGAGGAGTGTCCGCCGCCGGGTCGTCCGATCAGTAGTTGTAGGCGCTTTCGCCGTGCGAGGTCTGGTCGAGACCCTGCCGCTCGTCATCGGTCGAGGGACGCAGCCCGAAGACCATCTTGATCACGTAGAACAGCACGAGCGACACGATCCCGGTCCAGAGCACGGTCACGCAGACGGCCTTGATCTGGGTCATGATCTGCGCCCCCATGTCGTAGGTCCCTGCGACGGCCGGGAAGACGGTGTAGTCGTACCAGCCCTGGCCGCCGAGAGCGGGGTCGGCGACGATGCCGGTGCCGATGGCGCCGACGATCCCGCCGATGCCGTGGACGCCGAACACGTCCAGGCTGTCGTCATAGCCAAGCGCCTTTTTCACCGAGGAGACGAAGGCGTAGCAGATCGGCGAGACGATCAGGCCGAGGATGAGCGCGCCGCCCGGTGACGCGAAGCCCGCGGCCGGGGTGATGGCGACAAGGCCCGCGACCGCGCCGGTCACCGCGCCCAGAAGCGAGGGGCGGCCGTGGCGGACTTGTTCCACGAGCACCCAGGACAGGGTCGCGGCGGCGGTGGCGACGAAGGTGTTCAGGAAGGCGAGCGCGGTAAGGCCGTTCGATTCGAGGTTGGACCCCGCGTTGAAGCCGAACCAGCCAACCCAGAGGAGCGAGGCGCCGACCATCGTGAGCGTCAGGCTGTGGGGCGGCATCGGCTCCTTGTTGTGGCCGATGCGCTTGCCGACCACGTAGCAGCCGACAAGGCCCGCGATCCCGGCGTTGATGTGCACCACGGTGCCACCTGCGAAGTCCAAGGCACCCCAGCCCCACAGAAGACCCATGTCGCCCGAATACTCCGGAACCGACAGGAAGTCCGGACCGGCCCAGAACCAGACCATGTGCGCGATCGGGTAATAGGCGAGCAGGGTCCAGCCAATGCAGAACAGGATCAGCGGCCAGAACTTGATGCGTTCCGCGAAGGCCCCGATGATCAGCGCCGGCGTGATGCAGGCGAAGGTCATCTGGAAGATCACGAAGGCATATTCCGGGATGTAGACGTTGTTCGAGAAGGTCGCGGCATAGGTGCCGGTGGTGACGCCCGCGAGCATCGCCTTCGACAGGCCGCCGATGTAGGGCGAGCCGGGGGTGAAGGCGAGGCTGTAGCCCACGGCGACCCACAGGATCGCACCCACCGACACGATGATGAGGACCTGCATCAGCAGGCTGAGCATGTTCTTGGTGCGCACGAGGCCACCGTAGAACAGCGCAAGCGCCGGGATCGCCATCATCAGCACCAGCGCGGATGAGATCAGCATCCAGGTGGTGTCGCCCTTGTCGACCATGGTGGCCATCTGCTCGACCGACGGGTTCTGGATCGGCCCGTCCTGGGCAAGCGCGGGCAGACCGGCAAAGAGCGCGGCAGAAAGCGCGCCAAGGCCTGCGATTTTGTTCTGGATTGTCATGTCAGGTGTTCCCCTCTTCCCCGCCGTTCACAGCGCGTCGTCATCGGTTTCGCCGGTGCGCACCCGCACGGCATGTTCAACGTCCAGGACGAAGATCTTTCCGTCGCCGATCTTGTCGGTCTTGGCCGTGTCGCGGATGGTCTTGACGACCTGGTCGGACAGTGCGTCGGCGACGACGATTTCCAGCCGGACCTTCGGCACGAAGTTCACGGCATATTCGGCGCCCCGGTAGATTTCGGTGTGGCCGGACTGGCTGCCGAACCCCTTGATCTCGGTCACCATCATGCCGCGCACGCCGATGGCGGTCAGCGCCTCGCGGACCTCCTCGAGCTTGAACGGCTTTATTGCTGCAATGATGAGCTTCACGTTTTTCCCCTCTGTCTGTTCAGGCACCCCGGGGTGGGACCTTCGGCGGCCATCTGGCAGGCTATCGCCGAGCTTGCACAAGGAGCGGAGGTTCGGCGCGGGCGGAGTTCCGGTTGTTGGTGCACATTTTTTGCACTTTCTTGGGCGATTGCCTAATTTCTGTGCGGCTAGGAGACGCGAATCGCGGTCTCCCTGACTTCGCTTTCCGGCAAAACCGGGATAATGTGACAGTCAAATGGGGGGCAAACGGTGTGAACCGCCCCCAAGATGGCCCCAATCAAGAGCGGCAAGAGCAGGCATGGCAGTTGGAAACCGGGGGCGCGGCCCCCTTGTTGCGGACAAGCGTTACACCCCGACCAGGGCAGGGGGACCCGGTGGCGGGTCGGGCGGGGGCGGGCCGAAGAAGCCTGCGCCGGCAAAGACCCCGCGCAGCCCGCGCAAGCGCAACGCCCGGCCCGCGCGGCAGCATGGGCCGATCGTCGGACTGATCCTCGCGGTCTGGCGGGTGATCTGGGGCCTGGTCTGGCGGGTGACCGCGATCGGGGCGGTGGGCCTGGCTGCGGTCGTGGCCTATTTCTACGCGCAACTGCCCGAGGTCGATGCGCTGGTCGATGGGCGCGCGCGGGGGTCGGTCACCATGCTGGACCGCAACGGCGAGGTCTTTGCCTGGCGGGGCGAGACCTTTGGCGGGATGATCACGGCGGATTCGGTCTCTCCTGACCTGCATGACGCTGTGGTGGCCACGGAAGACAAGCGGTTCTACTGGCATTTCGGGATATCCCCGCGCGGCATTGCCAGCGCGATCCGGATCAACCTGAGCGAGGGCCGGGGCGCGTTCGAGGGCAACGGCGGGTCGACGATCACCCAGCAGACGGCCAAGCTTTTGTGCCTGGGGGTGCAGTGGGACCCCAAGCTGTGGAAGTCGGAAGCGGATTACGAAAAGGACTGCCGTCGCGGGGGCATGTGGCGGAAGATCAAGGAAGTCCCCTTCGCGATGGCGATGGAGGCAAAGTATTCCAAGGAAGAGATCCTGACGATCTACCTGAACCGCGCCTATCTGGGGGCAGGCGCACGGGGCTTCGAGGCGGCGGCGCAGCGGTATTTCGGCAAGTCGGCCAAGGATGTGAACGCTGCCGAAGCGGCGATGCTGGCGGGCTTGTTGAAGGCGCCGTCGACCTATGCTCCGACCGCGAGCCTGAAGCGTGCGCAGGACCGGGCGGCGGTCGTGATCGGGCTGATGGAGGACCAGGGCTATCTGACGAAGGCCGAGGCCGATGAGGCGCGGGCCAACCCTGCCACCCTGTCGAAGGCGGCCAAGCAGAAGGCGGGGGGCTATTTCGCCGACTGGGTGATGGAGACGACGCCGGACTACCTGGCGCGGGACACCACCGAGGATGTGGTGATCGAGACGACGCTGGACCAGGAGATGCAGAAGAAGGCCGAGGAGGCGCTGGCCTATATCTTCGAGACCAAGGTCAAGCCGGGGTCCGAGGCGCAGGCGGCCATCGTGGTGATGAGCGCGGACGGTGCGGTCAGGGCGATGGTGGGGGGGCGGAACACGCCGAACGCGGGCGATTTCAACCGGGCGACCCAAGCCGTGCGGCAGACAGGATCGACGTTCAAGCCGTTCATCTATGCCGTGGCGATGGATCTGGGCTACAGCCCGATGGACCTGGTCGAGGATACTCCCTTGTGCATCTACACGCCCGGCTCGGGCGACTGGTGTCCACAGAACTATGACAAGGAATTCAAGGGCCAGATCACCTTGACCCAGGCCCTGGCGGAAAGCCGGAACATCCCGGCGGTCCGGGTGTCCGAGGCGGTGGGGCGCGATCTGGTCAAGCAGGTGGCGACGGATTTCGGCCTGGCGGAAAACTTCGCGGACGGCCCGGCGCTGGCGCTGGGGGTGTCGGAATCGACGCTGATCGACATGACGGGGGCCTTTGCGGGCATCCTGAACGGTGGCTCGTCGGTTACGCCCTACGGGTTCGACGCGCTGAAGCTGAAGGGGATGGACGAGCCCCTGTTCGGCGCGGGCGGCGGGATCGGCGAGAGGGTCATCAGCGAGAAGGCGGCGCGGGCGCTGACCTACATGATGACCGAGGTGCTGAACTCGGGCACCGGGGGCCGGGCACGGCTGGAGGGGCGCGAGGCGGCGGGCAAGACCGGCACGACGCAAAGCGCGCGGGATGCCTGGTTCGTGGGCTTTACGGCGGATTACGTCGTGGGCGTCTGGATGGGCTATGACGACAACCGCCCGCTGTCGGGCGTCACCGGCGGGGGCCTGCCGGCAGAAATCTGGCATGAGGTGATGCTGCGGATCAACGAGGGCCAGCCGGCCAATCCGCTGATCACCGAAATCCCGGATTCCACCTACGCGCCCATCGACCCCAGCACCGGCGAGGGCGCCATTGCGGCCGAGGATGTGCCCTATTTCGACGATCCGAACGCCCCCGTCTTCAACGGCGAGTTCTACGAGGACCCGGTGACTGGCGAGAACATCCCGGTCTATGACGGGGTCCCGCCGCAGGGCGCGGTGATGGAAGGGCCGGTCAACGGGGGGCTCGCCGCCCAGATCAACGACCTTTTGGGCAACTGACGGACCTGTGGACAAACCGCTGACGAAACAGGATTGTTGCACTGTGTCAGCTTGCGCCAGCATGGGGCACATCTGTGGTGGGCGGTTACCGGGGGTCTGATTGGAAATTCTTGCAGCCTCACCGGATTTGGCGATCGTCCGCGACCTGCCTGCGTCGATCATGGTGCTGGACCGCGATCTGCGGTTCGTCATGGCCAGCGACATGTATCTGCAAACCGTGGGCCGACGCCTGGACGACTTGATCGGCCAACACGTCTTCGACGCCTTTCCCGAAACCGAGGAGCGCCGCCGCCCGCTGGAAGCATCAATGCGGCGCGCACTTGCGGGCGAGGGGAATGCCATCGAACGGCTGGCCTATGCGATCCCCGACCCGAATGATCCGGGCAAGGTGACCGAGGCCTGGTGGCGGTGTCGGCACAATCCGCTTGTCGGCCCCGATGGCAGCATCGGCCATGTTGTGCAGATCACCGAGAACGTGACCGAACAGGTGCGGTCCGAAGCGCAAGGCGCGGCAATCGGACAGGAGTTGCAGCATCGGGTCGGCAACCTGTTCAGTCTGGTGCAGGTCATCGCCCGGCGTACGGCGGCCCATGCCGAGACGCTGTCCGACTTTCTGGAGCGGTTCGATGCCCGCGTGCAGGCGATGGCGCGGACCCATTCCCATCTGATCGGGACCAACTGGGACCGCATGTCCATCGGCGAAGTCGTTGCGCGTCAGCTTGAACATGGGCATGAGGACATCGCCGAGCGGATGTCGATATCGGGGCCGCAAATCGTTCTTGGGGCCAGCGAGGCACAGATGCTGTCGATGGCCGTGCACGAGCTTACGACCAACGCGCTTAAATACGGTGCCCTGAAGGACGCCACGGGTCGCCTGCAGGTCACTTGGTCCCGGCGCGGCGAGAATGGGTTCAGCTTCGCCTGGGTCGAAACCGGCTATCCCTGCAGCCCGGAGGGCGACCGCAGCGGCTTTGGCTCGATGATCCTGGACAAGATCGTGCCGTCACAACTGGGCGGCACGGCCGAGCGGGTTCTGGGGCCAGAGGGGCTGCGCTATGCGCTGACAGTCGAGATGCGCACGCCGCCCAAGTAGACCCCGGATTAGAGCGTCTTCAGGTCCGCGATCAGCCGGTCGATGTCGCCGCCGCGCTGGTCGAGAAGCGCGCCCATCTCGGTTCGTTCCGAGGCGAGCATGTTCACGCCCTCGATGATGATGTTGAAGAACAGGTCCTTGCCCGACTTGTCGCTGACGTGCCAGCGCACTTCGAACGGGGCCTCGCCCTTCAGCCGGGCGGTCGAGATCACCTCGAAGTAGCTTTTGACCGCGCGGGCCTCGGCCACGTCGATCTGACCGCCCTCGAATTCGCGGAAGCGACGGCCGTATTTGCGGCTGATATAGCCCTGGAAGGCCTTGGTATAGGCTGAAAGCTGCCCCTTCGAGGCCGAGCGCGCCGCCGTGCCAAGGACCGACCGGGCGATGGCGGGCACATCGGCGTAGCGGACGAAAAGCTTTTCGAAGTCCTTCAGCATGGCGCCTTCGGACTTGCCTGAATTGATGATCGAGTTGATGTCCGCCACCGTCTTGTCGACCAGCGACTTGGCGGCCTCGGCGGTCAGCGCCAGCGCAGGGCGGGGCAGCGCAGCCAGCAGGGCCGTTGCGGCAAGGCCAAGGGCGACATCGCGGCGCGAAAGGATCAGGTCACTCGGCATAAGGGTCCTCGTAGGGGTCGATGAAGCCGTCATCGGCAGGGGCTGCACTTTCGGTGTCGGCGTAGGGGTCGATGAAGCCGTCGTCACTTGCCGTGCTTGTGGCGCCGCCCCCCTGCCCCAGTTCGAACCGCCGGTTCTGCAAGTAGAGCAGCCGCGCCTGAGCATAGCTGTCTGCGCTTTCATATAGGAGCGAATCCACCGTATCCGAGAAGCGGTCGCGATCACCAAGGCGTGAGAAAAGCCGGATGGCCAGCGCGGCATTGGCCTCGTGCACGGGAAGAACACGGCCGACCGGGTCGAGCGCGATGTCGACGGCCATTCCGACCGTGTCGCGCGCGGTCGAGGGTCCGGCCAAAGGCAGTTCAAGATAGGGGCCTTCGCCCACGCCCCAGACATGCAGCGTCTCGCCGAAATCGGTGGGCTGGCCTTCGAGGCCAAGTTCCGTCGACACGTCCAGAAGCCCGGCAAGGCCGAAGGTCAGATTGACCCCCAGCCGCAGCGTGTTCTGCCCGGCATCGGCAAGGCGAAGCTGCAGAAGGTTGTTCGCGATGTCGCCGGGCAGGGACAGCGTGTCGGCCACATTGTCGATCCCCTGTCGCACGGGTTCCGGCACGATGCCGACGCCTTTCGACGCAGGCCCGACCAGCGCCCGGTCCACCGCCTTGTTGAAGCCGTGCACCTTGCGGTTTGCAGGTTCGAACGGGTCGTTGATTGCATCGGGGCCAGAGGGCGCGGCGCAGCCAGCCACAAGCAGGGCTGACGTCAGCAGGGCTGAAATCCGCAAGGCCCGCCAAGATTTAAACGGAATGTTCAGACCCATCTTCCTATCGTCCGGCCAGGATGCCGCAAACCTAGTCTTCGGCAGCCGTGGGCCAAGGCATAAGTCCATGGGCTGACCATGACAACGGGCAAACGTGGCGCGAAGGCAGCGCGTGGCGGGAAGGTGCCAAGGAAGCGATGGTCGAGATGTCGAAGCAGCTGACCGATGCCCGGGCCGGACGGTCCGAGCTTCGGGCTGCGCGGGCTGCCTCGCGGCAGGCGGTCGGAATCGCGTTCCTGTTCTCGGCGCTGGTGAATGCCCTGATGCTGGTGCCGCCCTTGTACATGCTGCAGGTCTATGACCGGGTGCTCGTCTCGCGGTCGGAAGAGACGCTTCTGGCGCTGTCGCTGCTGGTAGCGTTCCTGTTCGTGGTGATGGGCGTCGTCGACCATGCGCGCGGGCGGATCATGGCGCGGGTCGGCGCGCGGCTGCAGGAGACGCTGGATCAGCGCGTGCTGGCGGCCGCCTTCCGCCGTCTGTCGGTCGCGCCGCAGGATGTCGCGGCCCTTGCCGCGCAGAAGGACCTGGACGCCATCGCGCGGTTCTGGGCCTCGCCCGTGGTGCTGGCGCTGTTCGATGCGCCCTGGGCCCCGGTCTTCATCGCGGCGATCTTTGTCTTCCACCCCTGGCTTGGCGTTCTTGCGCTGGCGGGTGGGCTGGTGATCGTCGGGCTGAGTCTTCTGAACCAGCATGCGACGGCAGGTCCGTTGCAGGCGGCGAATCAGGCAGGTCATGCCGCCGAACGGCAGGCCGAGACCCTGAAGCAGGAGGCAGAACTGGTGCAGGCCCTGGGGCTTGGGGCGGCTGCCTTTGCCCGGCTGAAGCGGCGGCGGGATCAGGCGCTGGATGCGGGTCTTGCGGCCTCGGATGCGGCGGGGTCCTGTTCGGTCGCGATCAAGACCTTCCGGCTGTTCCTGCAATCGGCGATGCTGGGCCTTGCCGCCTGGCTGGTCCTGCAGCAGGAACTGTCGGCTGGCGCGATGATCGCGGCGTCGATCCTGATGGGCCGCGCGCTGCAGCCGGTGGAGCAGGCGGTCGGCCAATGGGCCGTGGTGACGCGGGCGCGGCAAGCCCATGTGCGGCTGTCGGGGCTTCTGGGTGCCGAGCCGCCCCTGCCGGCGAAGACCGACCTGCCCCGCCCGAAGGCCCTGGTCGAGGTGCAGGCGATGACAGTTGTCCCCCCGGGCGGGACGGCCCCCGTCCTGCGCAACGTGACCCTCACGCTGCCACCGGGGCAGGCGCTGGGGGTCATCGGGCCCTCGGGGTCGGGCAAGTCCTCGCTCGCCCGCGCGCTGACCGGGGTCTGGCACCCGGCGGCAGGGCGCATCCGACTGGATGGCGCGACGCTTGACCAGTACGATCCGGACAGGCTGGGAACCTACCTTGGCTACCTGCCGCAACGGGTGACCCTGTTCGATGGCACTATCGCCGACAACATAGCTCGGCTGGAGCCGGGGGCTGATGCCGGACGCATTGTCGCCGCCGCCCGTGCTGCCGCCGCGCATGAGATGATCCTGAGACTGCCGCAGGGCTATGACACCCCGGTCGCTTCGTTGGGCAGCCAACTGTCGGGCGGGCAGATCCAACGGATCGGGCTGGCGCGGGCGCTTTACGGCGACCCGGTGCTGCTGATCCTGGATGAGCCGAACTCCAACCTCGACAACGAAGGCTCGGCCGCGCTGAACACGGCGATCCGGGCGGCCAAGGCGCGGGGGGCTTCGGTGATGATCATGGCACACCGGCCGCAGGCGATCCAGGAATGCGAGTTGCTGCTGGTGATGCATGAAGGGGCGGTCGCCGCCTTCGGACCGCGCGATATCGTCTTGCGGGAGGCGGTGCGCAACGCGGGCGACATCCGGCGATCGACGGCCCCCGGGGGGGTGGCATGACGGCCTCGCGCATCCCGGTGCGGGGTCCCGTGCTTCTGGGGCTGGTGGCGACGCTGATCCTGATTGCGGGGTTCGGCCTTTGGGCCACGACGACCCGCATTGCCGGGGCCATCGTCGCGCCGGGCCAGATCGAGGTGGAGCAGGATCGCCAGGTCGTCCAGCATCCTGACGGCGGCGTGGTCGAGGCGATTCTGGTCCGCGAGGGTGAGGCGGTCGCGGCCGGACAGGTCCTTCTGCGGCTTGATGGCGCGGCGCTGCGGTCGGAACTGACCATCGTCGAGGACCAGCTGTCGGAACTTGCCGGACGCTCGGCCAGGCTTGTGGCCGAACGCGACGCGGCGGAGGAGCTGCGCTTTCCGCAGGACATGATGGACCTGGCAGCCGGGTCGCCCGAGGTTGCGGCCCAGCTTGACGGTCAGCGCCGCCTGTTTCAGGCGCGGACTGCAACGCTCGCCAACCAGCGCGCATTGCTGGCGCGACGGATCGACCAGATCACTGCGCAATCGAACGGGATCGCCGCGCAAAGCACCGCGCTGGCCACGCAGCTTGACCTTATCGAACAAGAGCTGGCCGCGCAGCAGGGTCTGCTGGACAAGGGCCTCGCGCAGGCCGGGACGGTCCTTGCCCTGCAGCGCGAACGGGCGCGGCTGCAGGGTCAACTGGGGGAACTCGCTGCCGAGAAGGCCCGGACCGAAGGCCAGATCACGGAAGTCGAGATCGAGATCGCAAGCCTTGCGACCCGCCGCCAGGAGGAGGCAACAGCCGAACTGCGCCAGACCGGCCCGGCGATGCTGGAACTGGCCGAACGCCGCCGCGCGCTGGTGGAACGCATCGACCGGCTGGAGATCCGCGCGCCTGTCGCGGGCCTTGTCCTTGGCCTGCAGGTCACCACCCCGCGCGCGGTCCTGCGCCCGGCGGACGCGGTGCTTTACGTCATCCCGCAGGACCGGCCGCTGGTCGTCACCGCCCGCATCCCGCCGATCCATATCGACGAAGTCACGGTCGGGCAGCCGGCCGAACTGGTGTTTTCGGCCTTTTCGGCCCGCGATACCCCGCACCTCAAGGGCCGGGTCACGCGCGCTTCGGCAGATGCGCTGACCGACCCGCAGACGGGCGCCACCTACTACACCGCCGAACTGCAGCTGGACGCGGGTGAAGAAGCGCGGCTTGGCGACCGGGAGCTGCTGCCCGGGATGCCGGTCGAGGTCTTCCTGCAGACCGGGCGACGCACGCCGCTGGCTTATCTTGTCAAACCCTTCACCGACTACTTCGCCCGCGCCTTCCGCGAAAGTTGAAAGCACAGCGGAAACAGGCCGATAGCTGCGCGGATTGTGCGGCTTTTCTGCACGACGCCCGGCATCTGGCGCAGACTGACCCTGAAATGGCCACAAATCTTGGTGTAGATGGAGCGGATCGAAACCGAGTCGGCTGAAACCGGGGCAGAATTGGGCGGAATTGTGGCAAGCGGAACGGCGATGCTGGATGGGCTGCGCACGAGGCTGACTTCGGTCACCGCCCCGGATGGCTGGGTGCGCAGCTGGCTGTCGCGCGCCACCGCCTCGGGGGTCCGCGCCTTCCTGGTCATGATCCTGATCGTGATGCCCTCGGTCATCCTGCCCGGCATCGGCACCGACACCAAGCAGATCGTGGCCCTTGTCGCCCTGTTCGGGGGATCGCTGGTCTTTTTCGAATACCACGCGGTCTACCCCAGCCTGATCGAGTTCCGCGACGGCGCGCCCTACAACCGCATCCGCTATCTGATGATGCTGACCATCGTGGTCTTCCTGTCGGCCATCGTCGCCGACCTTGAGGATTCGACGACCGTCACCCGCCTGTTCCACGCCATCGGGCTGATCATCGGCTCCTCGCTCGACTTCCCCTATTCGCCGGTCAGGCTGGCCAGCTACATGCTTGCGGATGGCGCGACGGATGCACAGATCGCGCAGGTCAAGGTGGCGGCGGGCACGGCTTATCTCGTCTCGCTGTTCTCGCTGGCGCTGTTCGTGATCGTCCTGAAGCTTGCGGGCTGGCCCTCGACCAAAAGCGCGTTCAACGTCTGGGTCAACCTGCCGACCTTCGAGCCGACAGCGGGCGGCGACGTGGTCGACCGGCTGGTGCGCGACAGCTATGCAAACCTGTCGGTAGGGTTCTTGCTGCCCTTCGTGATCCCGGCCATTGTCGCGGTCCTGACCTCGGGCATCCCGGCCGAGACTCTGACCTCGCCGCAGACACTGATCTGGACCATGGCGTTGTGGGCCTACCTTCCGGCGGCGCTGATCATGCGGGCGGTCGCGATGGCGCGGATCGCCGACATGATCCGCATCAAGCGGGCAGCCAAGCTTGCCGTCCTTGGCGCGATCGAGCCGAACCGGCTTGCCCCGGACGATGATGACGACGAGGACGACGATCTTTAACCTCTTGCGCGGCCTCTTCCTTCTGGCGCTGATCTCGGCAGCGGCCAGAGCTGAGACGCTGCGCATCGCAACCTGGAACGTGGCGCTGGACCGGACAGGACCGGGCCTGCTGGTCGATGATCTGAGAAAGGGCGAGGACCCGCAGATCGCCGCCGTAGTGCGGGTGCTTGCGGAACTGAAGGCCGATGTGATCCTGCTGACCGCCGTCGACTATGACCGGGGAGGGGTCGCGCTTCGGCTTCTGGCCGACCGGCTGAGGGTCGAGGGCCTCGACTACCCGCACCGCTTTGCCCTGCGTCCGAACACGGGCTTGCAGACCGGCCTGGACGTCGATGGCAACGGTCAGATCGGGGACCCAAGGGATGCGCAGGGCTTTGGGCTTTTCTCGGGATACGGCGGCATGGCGGTGCTGTCGCGGCTGCCGATTGACGAGGCGGGGGCGCGCGACTTCTCGGGCGTTCTCTGGCGCGACCTGCCGGGCACCCTGTCCGAGGACGGGCCCGAGCTTGCCGCCGTCCAGCGCCTGGCGACCACGGGTTTCTGGGACGTGCCGGTGGTGACGGAAAAGGGGCCGCTGCACCTTCTGGCCTGGCATGCGACACCGCCGGTCTTTGACGGACCCGAGGACCGCAACGGACGGCGCAACCATGACGAGGCGGCGTTCTGGCGGCTGTTCCTGGAGGGCAGGCTCCCGATGTCCCCGCCCGAGGGGGCCTATATCCTTCTGGGCGACGGCAACCTTGACCCCGCCGATGGCGACGGGCGGCGTGAGGGGATCGGGGCGCTGCTGTCGCATCCCGCGCTGCAGGACCCGGCCCCGCGCGGACCCCATGGCCGCAAGGAGCCGGACCATGCGGGCGACCCCGCGCTTGATACGTCGCTTTACGACGACATCGGGGGGCTGCGGCTGGACTATGTGCTGCCCTCGGCCGGGCTGCAGGTCACCGGGTCGGGCGTGTTGTGGCCCCCGGAAGACGACGCCCTGGCCGCAGAGCTGGCCGCCGCCTCACGCCATTTTCCGGTCTGGGTCGACATCACGCTGCCCTGACCCCAGGCCCAGAGCGCTTGCAGTTTTCCCGGCGAAAAGCTACGGCCACGCCGACAGTCCTGCAGGAGAGCGCGCGTGGCAAATCCCTCTATCCTTATCCTTGCCGGCGACGGCATCGGCCCGGAAGTCATGGCCGAAGTGAAGAAGATCATCGGCTGGATGGGGGCCAAGCGGGGCGTCCATTTTGACGTGAGCGAAGACCTGGTCGGCGGCTGCGCCTATGACGTGCATGGCACGCCCCTGACCGATGCCACGATGGCCAAGGCGCAGGAAGTGGACGCCGTGTTGCTGGGTGCCGTAGGCGGCCCGAAATACGACAAGCTGGACTTTTCCGTCAAGCCGGAGCGGGGCCTGCTGCGCCTGCGCAAGGAGATGGACCTGTTTTCGAACCTTCGCCCGGCGCAGTGCTTTGACGCGCTGGCCGATTTCTCCAGCCTGAAGCGCGAGGTGGTGGCGGGACTGGATATCGTCATCGTCCGGGAATTGACGAGCGGCGTCTATTTCGGCGAGCCGCGCGGGATCTTCAAGGAAGGCAACGAACGGGTGGGGATCAACACCCAGCGCTATACCGAAAGCGAAATCGCCCGGGTGGCAAAGTCGGCGTTCGAGCTGGCGCGGAAGCGCAACAACAAGGTCTGCTCGATGGAGAAGGCCAATGTGATGGAGTCAGGGATCCTCTGGCGCGAAGTGGTGCAGGAAGTGCACGACCGCGACTATCCGGATGTGGAGCTTTCGCACATGTACGCCGATGCGGGTGCGATGCAGCTGTGCCGCTGGCCCAAGCAGTTCGACGTGATCGTGACCGACAACCTCTTCGGCGACCTTCTGTCCGATGCGGCGGCGATGCTGACCGGGTCCCTGGGGATGCTGCCGTCGGCAAGCCTTGGCGCGCCGATGGCGAACGGCCGCCCCAAGGCGCTGTATGAGCCCGTCCACGGTTCGGCCCCCGACATCGCGGGGCAAGGCAAGGCCAACCCGATCGCCTGCGTCCTGTCGTTTGCCATGGCACTGCGCTATTCCTTCGACCTTGGCGACGAGGCGACGCGGGTCGAGAAGGCGGTAGAGAAGGTGCTGGCCGACGGCGTCCGCACCGCCGACCTGATGGGGCCCGAGGGTGGCACGCCGGTCTCGACGTCCCAGATGGGTGACGCGATCCTCGCCGCGCTGGACGCGAGCCTCTAAGACCAGGTGCCGGGGCATGGTGCCCCGGCCCATCGAACGGCCCATCCAACGGCCCAGGAGCCGAAGATGTCCCCGACAGTGAAGGGTTTGCTTCTGGGGCTGGCCGGCTTTGGCCTGTTCTCGGTGGCGGACGCCACGATCAAGTTTCTGGGCGACCGCTATCACGCAGTTCAGATCGTGGCGTTCGCAAGCCTGTTCACCCTGCCGCTGATCGGCCTGATGTGGCTGCGGACGAAAGGCCGATTGCGCCCGGTTCACCCCTGGCTGATGGCGATCCGAAGCCTGGCGCTGGTCGGAAACGCGCTGCTGGTGACCTATGCCTTCACCGCGCTGCCCCTGGCACAGGCGTATGCGATCTTCTTCACCCTGCCCCTGGTCGTGACTCTGGTCGCATGGCCGCTACTGGGGGACAGGGTGGATCTGGTGGGCGGGATTGCGGTGTTGATCGGGCTGGTCGGCGTCATCGTCGCGCTGAACCCCGGAAGGGCCGAGTTCGGCATCGGCCATCTGGCCGCGATCCTGGGAATGCTTCTGGCAGCGTTGCATTACCTGATCGTCCGGAAGACCGGGGCCGTGGAAAGCGGCGTTGCGATGCTGCTTTATCCGGTCGCGGCGCAGTGCCTTGGGGCGTTCCTGCTGCTGCCCGGCCGGTACCTTCCGATGCCGCTGGCTGACCTCGCCACCGTGGCGAGCATCTCGGTCACGGGCATGATGGGGACGCTGCTGATGCTTGCCGCCTATCGCATCGCCCCGCCGGTCGTCGTCGCGCCGACCCAGTATTCCCAGATCGCCTGGGCCGCGCTGTTCGGTGCCCTGTTCTTTGCCGAGCCGATGTCCGCGATGACCGCGACCGGCATGGGCATCATTGCCCTGGCGGGGGTGATGATAACCCGGCGCAAAGGGTAAAAAAAGCCGTCGGATGCAGGTCCGCCCGCCCTTGCAACTTCCGGGATAACGCGCGAGATTGGGACCGCTAACAGGGGGCTTCGCGCCACCCGCCAGCCCGGAACTTTCAAATGTCCCCTACGCTTCGCGGTGCGCTTCTGTCGCTGGCCGCCTTTGCTGCCTATGCCACGCATGACGTGGTGGTCAAATATCTTGGCGGCACCTATTCCTCGTTCCAGACCATGTTCTTTGCGGGCCTGATGGGCTTTCCGCTGGTCACCATCCTGTTGCTCAGCGACCGGCGCGAAAGCACCCTGATCCCAAAGCATCCCTGGTGGACCGCGCTGCGCACGATCAGCGCGGTGGTGACCGGGGCGATGGGGTTCTACGCCTTTTCCGTCCTGCCCATGGCAACCTGCTACGCGATCTTCTTCGCGATGCCCCTCCTCATCACGCTGATGGCGATCCCGATGCTGGGCGAGAAGGTCGGCATCCGGCGTGGCATCGCGGTGGTCGTGGGGCTGATCGGGGTGGTCATCGTGCTGCGACCCGGGAGCGGGGACGGCTTCTCGCTGGGCCACCTGGCGGCGCTGGGCGCTGCGACGACGGGGTCATTGAGTTCCATCATCGTGCGAAAGATCGGGCGGGACGAAAGGTCGGTCGTCCTGATGCTGTATCCGATGGTGCTGACCTTCCTCGCCACCGGCGCGCTGATGCCGGTGGTCTACCAGCCGATGCCGGTGAGCGACCTGGCCTTGACGGCGGTAATGGCCCTCCTCGGGACGCTGGGTGCGCTGGCGTCGATCGCGGCCTACCGCACTGCGCCCGCGGTGATCGTGGCGCCGATGCAGTATTCCCAGATCATCTGGGCCGCCCTGTTCGGCTGGCTGTTCTTCAACGAAAGCGTGGATTTCTACACGGGCGTCGGGTCCGCCGTCATCATCGCCTCGGGCATCTACATCGTCCTGCGCGAAAGCACCCCGACGATCAGCCAGAACCGCCCGGTGCTGGAAAACCGCTCGCGCTGGGAGATCGGCACCTTCCCCCGCGTTTCGACCTGGCTGAAGCGGTTCGAACGGGGCGGGGATCAGGCGTGAGGCGGCCCTTTCGCCTCTTGCCAAAGCCGGGCGGACGGGATAACCCGCAGCCCACGGTCGGAGCGTAGCGCAGTCTGGTAGCGCACCTGCTTCGGGAGCAGGGGGTCGGAGGTTCGAATCCTCTCGCTCCGACCATTTCCCGACATACCCGGTTCTGCTGACGGCCACGAATTTTCGACGAAAATTCGAAGGGGCGGTCGCTGTGTCAGCGACGCGCGGCCCAGGCCTTGGCGATGTAGGTCGCGGTCATCAGGTCCAGGTGCGCGCCGCCGCCGTTCTTGGCGATGGTGATTTCGTCACCGGACTGGCGGGCGTATAGGGCTGGGTCGTCGTAGAAGTCAGCGATCACATCGGCCTCGGTGATGGCACCCGAGGCGATGGGGTCCATCAACTCGCCGATGTGGTGGACGGTGGTGGCCCGGCTGTCGACGAAGATGCGGGCGCGGGACATGGCGGTATCGTCAGCCTCGCGCATGGCGGGGGTGTAGGCGCCGATGAGGTCGAGGTGCTGGCCCGGTTGCAGCCAGTCGCCCTTGACCAGCGGGGCCTTTGCCATGGTCGCGCAGCAGATGATGTCTGCCTTCCGCACCGCCGTTTCCAGGTCGTCGGCCACGGGCAGGCCCATAGCTTCGGCGGTCTCGCGCGTGCGGCTCCAGACCGTGAACTGCGCGTCTGGGAAGATCGAGGAATAGGCGTCCTGCATGTTGCGCGCGACGACGCCCGCGCCGACGAGGAGGATGTTGCGCGAGTCCTTCCTGGCGAGGCGGCTGGCGGAAAGGAGGCTGTCTCCCGCCGTCTTCCACTTGGTGACGAGGTGGAAGTCGATGAGCGCGGTCAGTTCCCCCGTCACGTCGTCGAAGAGGTTGACGATGCCGTTGATCGTGGGCACCCCGCGAGCGGCGTTGCCGGGGACGATGGTGCCGATCTTGACGAGCGACCCCAAGCCGTCGATCCAGGCCGCGCGGTCGAGAAGCGTGTCGTCGCGACGGTAGAGGAAGATGTCCTTGATCTCGGCGCGCGGCAAGCGATGCCCGGCCTCCAAAGCCTGGGTCAGGCCTTGCCAGGTCAGGGTGCGTTCGGCCTCGGGTCCGATGGTTTCGACGGTCATAGCCCGGCTTCCTTCCGTGTCAGCAGGCCTTCGGCCACCAGCCGTTCGGCCCAGCCCTGCCAGCTTTCGAACTGATGCGTCCGCCAGCCGCGGCGGGCGGCGGCCACGATGTTTTCCGCCTTGTCGTCGGCGAAGATCAGGCGGTCGGGCGGCAGGCCGCAATCCTCCTCGACCGCCTGGTAGATGCGGGGGTCGGGCTTCGACACCTTGAGGCGGCCCGAGACATATTCGCGGTCGAACTCGCCCAGGAAATCAAGTTTGTCGCGGGCTTCCTCGTAGGAGTAGCTGCCGAAGTTGGTCAGGCAGAAGCACGGCACTCCCTTGGTCCGCAACGCGCGGAGGAGGGCGATGGAGCCCTCGATCCGGGGGGAGGCAAGTTCGATCCAGCGGTCGTACCACATGCGGACTTCAGGGGCCCAGGCGGGGTGGCGGTCGGCCCAGTCGTAGATCGTCTCACGGAAAAGCGCGCCGTCGTCGACAAGCGCGTTCATGTGGTGGAGGTCGACCTCGGCGAAGAGCTGTCGGCGGCGGTCCTCGCCCAATACGCGGTCGTAGAAGGCCTCGGGCTGCCAGCGGGTCAGCACGTTGCCGATGTCGAAGATCACTGCCTCAGGCTGCATCGCTTTCCCGTTTCCGCACCGTTTCGCGCCAGATCACATAAAGGCCGGAGCCGCAGATCAGCGCAATCCCTGCCCATGAAACGAGGTCGGGAAAGGTGCCAAAGACGACGAGGCCCCAGAAGATCGCCAGGGGCATACCGACATATTCGAAGGGGGCGATGAGGCCCGCCTCGGTCGTGCGATAGGCTTGGGTGACCATCATGCCGCCGATGCCGACCGAAAGGCCGGTGGCCAGGAAAATCGGCCAGTCGGCCAAGGGCGGCCAGATCCAGGGGCGGAAGAGGAAGGCCCAGATGCCGTCCTCGGTCGCAAGACGGCCGTCGCCGACCGAAAGGCCCATGGCGAGGCTGACGAAGATGAAGCCGAGCTGGACGTAGAAGGACAGCGTCATCGCGCTTTCGGTGCCGCCCATGTGGCGGGCGAGAAGGTTTCCGGCGGCATAAAGGACGGCGGAAATGAGGACGAGGAGCGCTGCCGGCTGGATCACGCCCGCCCCGGGGCGAAGCATGACGATCACTCCGACCATGCCGATGATGACCGCCGCCCAGCGCCGGGGGCCGACCTTTTCGCCGAGGAACAGGATCGAGAGCAGCGTGATGACGATGGGACTGACGTAGGCCACGGCGACGGCATCGGCGAGGGGCAGGACGGCAAGACCGGTGAAGTAGGTGACGTTCGACAGCATGACGATGCTGACACGCAGCAAGTGCGATTTCGGGCGCGAGGTGGCGATCTGCGACCAGCCCCGGTCGGACCAGTGGATGACGGCAAGGATGAAAGCCATGGCGACGATGGCGCGGATCAGGATGACCTGGTGCAGCGCATAGCCGCCCGAGAGGAACTTGATCGAGACGTCGTTGACCGAAAAGATCAGCGTGCCGCCGATGGCGAAAAGGATGCCGGTCAGGGCGGGGGATCGGGCCATGGCGGCAGATGAGCCGCGCAGGCCGGTTGCGTCTGTTCCGCCCGCGACATCCGGTGACGCGGGCAGAATGACGCGGTCAGGGATTGGTTGCCGGGGCTTCCGTCGCAGGTGCCTCGGTCGCGGGTGCCTCGGTTACGGGTGCCTCGGTCACGGGTGCTTCGGCTGCAGCGGCAGCGGCGGCTTCCGCCGCGGCGGCAAGCGTATCGACCTGGGTCTGAAGCGCGGTCACCTGCTGTTCCAGGGCGGCCTTCTCGCCCTCGATGGTGACCAAAGCGGCCTCTTTCGCCTCAAGCATGGTCTGCATCTCGGCGACCTTGCGGCTGGACTGGTAGGCGTAGAAGCCAAGTATGGCAAGCGAGGCCACCACGATGGCCAGAAGCAGGTTTCTCATGTGGCGGTTCCCCGGAAGGCTTTTCTTTGCGCGCAACCTGACCACAGGACCAGGCCTCGCACAAGGGATTTGGCGGGCTTACGGCGCGTCAAGCCGGGTCGGCGAAGACCTGGACCCAGTAGTAGCGCAAGGGGTAGCGGCTGCCTGCAATCGGACGGTCGTCGGCCTGGTAGACCACGGCGATCCCCGTCTCGGTCATCCGGCAGTCAAGGATGTTCCGCCGGTGGCCCTTGGATTGCAGCCAGCTTTGCACGACCTCGCGCGCAGAATCCTGTCCGGCTGCGATGTTCTCGGCGGCGGACTGGTAGTCGTAACCCTGCCGCGCGATCCGGCCGGGGAGGCGGCTGCCGTCCTTGCCGGCATGGGCGAAGAAGTTCTGTTCGGCCATCGCGCGGGCGTGCGACTTTGCCGCCGCCGCCAGCTTGGAGTTCATCCGCAACGGCCCGCATCCGGCCTTGGCCCGGGCGGCGTTGACCGCGCTCAGCACCGAATCTGCCGGACCAGCAGCGACGGGAGTTGTCAGCGCAAGGGCCAGCGCCAGCACGCTACCCGACGAAAGCCTGCGCATGGAACGACACATGGTCTTCCATGAAGGTCGATACGAAGAAATAGCTGTGGTCATAGCCCTTCTGCATCCGGAACGTGCCACCCTGGCGCGACGCAGCCATGGCTTCGGCCAGCGCCTCGGGGCGGAGTTTGTCAAGGAACTGGTCGGAACTTCCCTGATCGACCAGCATCGGCCCGTCGAATCCCCGGCGCCGCATCAGCAAAGTGGCATCATGCGCGGCCCAGGTGGACTCGTCCTGTCCGAGATAGGCAGAAAATTGCGGACGGCCCCAGTCGCTCGCCGTCGGGTTGCAGATCGGCGCGAAAGCCGAGACGGATTTGAAGCGGCCCGGAAAGCTCATCGCGATGGTGAGCGCACCGTGGCCGCCCATCGAATGGCCGGTGATGGCTTGGGCTTCCTCGGCCAGTGGGAAGGCGTTGAACAGAAGCCGGGGGAGTTCTTCGGTGATGTAGTCCCACATCTTGAAATGCGGGGCCCAGGGTTTCTGGGTGGCGTTGACGTAGAAGCCCGCGCCCTGCCCCAGCGCGAAGTCGGCATCGTTCGCCACGCCTTCGCCGCGCGGCGAGGTGTCGGGAAAGCAAAGCGCGATCCCCGCCTCGGCCGCCCAGCGCTGGGCCCCGGCCTTGATCATCGCGTTCTCATGCGTGCAGGTCAGGCCCGAAAGGAACCAGAGAAGCGGCACCGGCCCGTCCTCGGCCTGGGCGGGCAGGAAAAGGCCGAAGGTCATGTCGCAGGCGCAGGCCAGCGAGGCGTGGGAATAGACGCCCTGCACGCCGCCAAAGGCGCGGTTTTCCGAGACGGTCTTCATGTGTAGCCTCCCAGGCTGATGAGCGCGATGGCGGCGGTCACGGTCAGGACAGAGGCCGCGGTTGACAGCAGGATTGCGGTGGACACCCGTTGCGGCGCAACCCGGTAGTGCTGCGCCAGGATGAAGACGTTGCCCGCAACCGGTAGCGCTGCGGCGGCGATCATCACCCCCACGGTATAGCCGCCGATGCCGAACAGCCAGCAGGCCCCGGCGACGGCCAGGGGATGCAGGATCAGCTTGGCGAAGGACAGCCAGGCCGCGACTTCGACCCGTTCAGCCGACCGGCCCGACAGCGAGGCACCGATCGCAAATAGCGCGCATGGGGTGGCTGCCGAGCCGAGGAGGGTCAGGAACTCGTTCACCGGAACCGGAAGCGTCAGCCCGGTCGCGCCCCAGGCGATGCCAAGGGCGACCGAGACGATCATCGGGTTCTTCACAAGCCCCACGGCAAGAATGCCGAAGGTCTGCGCGTTGACCCGGCCCGCGCGAAGGCCGGTGATTGCCATGGTCAGGATCGAGGAGAAGACGATCAGGTCGACGGCCAACACCAGAAGCACCGGCCCCACGGCCTGCGGCCCGAGGAGAAGCGCCAGCATCGGAATGCCCAGGAAACCCACATTGCCGATGACGCCGGTATGCGCCTCGAACACCGCCTCTTCCCGGCTGGTGCCGCGCATCAGCGCCATGACTGCCACCAGAAACCAGACGGCTCCGGTTGCACAGAGATATGCCAGCACGAGCGGCCAACTGAAGATCGCGGCCACGTCCAGATTTGCGGCAAAGCCGAACAGCATGGCGGAAAGCGCGAAGTAGAAGACGAAGCGAGTAAGGTAGGCGGTCGCTTCCTCGGAAAAGAACCGGGTGCGACCGGCCAGATAGCCGACGCCGATCAGGGCAAAGAACGGCAGGGTCTTCAGGAAGATGGCAAGCATGGCCGCGTTGGTGTCATGGCAGGGCGAAAAGGGCAAGACCAGGGACGGGAATCGGGGGGGCAAGGCGGGAAGGCGTGGTCGCTTGCGAAGCCATAGCCCAGTGATCCTGTGGCAAAAGCAGGGCAGCCCGTTGCGCCAGAATTGTCGCCCGGAAATCCGCACATTAACCGCCAACCGCCCGGATTTCTGCAACAATAGGCAGAAAACGGGAAATACCTCCAAGTTTAGGCAAAGCCGTATCATCGTCAGGTTGAACGATTGTGGCGGAATCAGAACGTATTGGCTTCACGTTTTGGCCAAACTCATTGGCTAACCGTTACGAAATGCGATCCGCCTTCGGGGGAAGGTGCGGATGATGGAACGGGAACGGAAATGACGGCTGCCGCGCTGAAGATTGACGAAAGCGACGCAGGATCCAGCGTGGACGAGCTGGCACCGGGCACCCGGCTTCTGTTCGGTCAGTTCACCATCCAGTCCTTCGTGAACAGCGGCGGTTTCGGGATCGTCTACCTGGCCAAGGACTCGCTCGACCGGCTGGTCGTCATCAAGGAATGCTTCCCCACTGCCTATTGCCGCCGGATCGGCCTGACGGTCGGTGCGCGGTCTCGGGCGCAGGTTGACGATTACCGAGCCGCCGTCCGGCACTTCGTGCAAGAGGCGATGACGCTGTCGGAACTGGATCACCCCAATATCGTCCGGGTGCACCAGGTCTTCGAGGAAAACGACACCGCCTACATCGCGATGGACTATGTCGAGGGCTATGACCTGTTGCAGACGGTCGAAGGCAGTGCCCCGCCGCTACGGCCGAAAGAGGTTATCAGCCACCTGTTGACGATGCTGGATGCGGTCGGCCATGTGCACGAGAAGGGCCTTCTGCACCGCGACATCTCGCCCGACAACATGATCGTGGACCGCGCCAAGGGTCAGCCGGTGCTGATCGACTTCGGTGCCTCGCGCAAGGAAGTGACGCGGAAAAGCCGGGCCGTGTCGGGGCTGCGCGTGGTCAAGGACGGCTACTCGCCGCAGGAATTCTATGTCCACGGCAGCAAGCAGGCCCCGTGCAGCGACCTTTATGCACTGGGGGCAAGCTTCTATCACCTGATCTCGGGCGAGACGCCGAAGACCTCGCAGGAACGCCTGGCGGCCATTGCCGGGCGCGAGGGCGATCCGCTGCGCCCGCTGGCGGGGCGGTTCCGGGCCTATCCGCCTGCGTTCCTGAAGGCTGTCGACAAGGCGATGGCGGTCTTCCCGCGCGACCGGCTGCAATCGGTCGACGAGTGGCGCGAGATGCTGGGTGAGGCAGGCCTGAAGCCCGCCATCGGCCTGGTGTCCCGCCCCCCCGCCCCGGCAGAGGCCGTCGCGAATCCGGTTGCACCCATTGCCAGCGAAGCGCCGACACCAGCGGGGATGGCGACAGCTGTCAGGAACTCGCAGCCGGCGGAAGGCGGTGCTGCGCCTGTCGCGCGTGCCGCGGTCGCGCTGCAGAACCCCAAGGATGTGCTGGTGACAGCGGCGGCGGCAACGCTGCTTCTGGTCGGACTTCTGTCACTGCCCGGACTTTTCTCGCGGGGGACGGCGGCGTTGCCCCAGACCGTAACGGCGACGCTGGCCCCTGCTGCGGCGGCTCCGGAACGTGCGTCCCTGCCGGTGGTCAACGTGCTGCGCCTGCCGAATGGCCTGACCTTCGAATCGGTCGAGACCGCTACCGGAACCCAGACTGTCGTCGCCGATATCCCCACCGGGGCCGAGACAACGCTGCAGGTGGGCGATGTGCTGCTGGTTTATGCAGCAACGGGTGAGATGCTGGGAACCGATACCGCGCTGCGGGACATACTACAGCGCGAATTCTCGGTCGGCGTAACAACTTACGGTTTTGTGATTCGACGTGGTGCAACTACAATGGACGCAGAGTTCCGGCTAGCTGCCGCCGGATAACTCTGAATGGACGGAAATCGGGACGGGGAGAAACCATCGTGAAGTTCCTTCGCACTATCTTCGGGGAAAACGACCAAGCGGGTCAGACGACCGGAGCCGTCGATACCGGACCGGATCCGGTGCTGGCCGCACTGGCTGAACTGGAAGTGAAACGCCTGCGCGAGGCGCTTGCCGCCGCCGCGCCAGCCCAGCCCGTCGAACCCGAGCCGCAGGTTGCCGTGGATGTCCATGTTCCGCGCCCCAGCCGCGTGGTCAAGGCAAAGGCACCGCTTCCGGAAGGCGTGGCCCGTGCCGCAGTCGGCATCTGGGACATCGAGGACGAGACGCCGAAACCCGCCAAACAGTCCTTCGCCGAAGGAGATCTGGCGGCATCGCCCCGGCGTCCGACCCGGACCAAGACCCGCGTCCTTGGCTTTGAGGCGCAGCCTGCCGCCGTCGTTCCGCTGTTCGAAGGCGCCGAGGGCCTGCCCATCGCCCCGGCCGTTGCGGTCGGCGGCAAGGGCTATGTGATGTTCCCGGCCGGCTGGCTGATCGTGAAGGACGGCCCCGGCAAGGGCGCCTCGTTCGCGCTGTCGCAAGGCGTGTCGCAGATTGGTCGTGGCGGGGACCAGACGGTCTCGCTCGACTACGGCGACATGGCCATCTCGCGGCAGAACCACGCAGCCATTGCCTATGACGCGGTGTCCCACGAGTTCCATATCGGCCATGGCGGCAAGTCGAACCTGGTCCGGCTGAACGGCCGTCCGCTGCTGTCGACCGAAACCGCGCAGGACGGCGACGAAATCCAGATCGGCGAGACCACGCTGGTTCTGAAGGTGCTTTGCACGCCCGAGTTCAACTGGTCTTCCTTTGTCGAGGAAGGAGAAGGGCATGATATGGCGATCGCGTGATCCGCGCTATGACGTCGCTTCCGGCATCAGCCAGGGCGCGCGCGACTATCAGGAAGACGCGATCACGGCGGATTTCCCGGTGGGGGCCGAAGCGGGCTTTGTCGTTCTGGCCGACGGGATGGGCGGACATGCCGCAGGCGATGTCGCCTCGAAGATCATCCTGACCGAAGTCTATTCCGAGCTGAAATTCCATTATGCCGACGTCGAGGCGTTTGAACGCCGTGCGCCCGAAATCCTGCGGGACGTGGCCGAGCTGGCAAACGAGACCCTGCGCGATCACGCCGAGAACCACCCCGAAACCCGCGGCATGGGCGCGACACTGGTCGTGCCGGCCCTGGTCGAAAACCGGCTGTGGTGGATTTCGATCGGGGATTCGCCGCTGTTTCTGTATCGCAACGGCCTGTTGTCCCAGTTGAACGAAGACCATTCCATGGGTCCGCAGATCGACTTCATGGTGCAGTCGGGCCTGCTGGACGCCAAGGTTGCCGTCGATCATCCGGACCGCAACTGCCTGCTGTCGGTGCTGATGGGATCCGACATCGCCAAGGTCGACTGCCCTTCCCGGCCGCTGGAGCTGAAGGCTGGCGACATCGTGATCTGCGCCTCGGACGGGCTGCAGTTCCTGAGCAATGCGCAGATCACCCGGATTCTTGCGAAATACCGCAAGGCGCGATCGACCGAGATTGCGGAACGCCTGCTGGACGAGATCGACCGGCTGGGCGACCCCGACCAGGACAACATCAGCTTTACGGTCATCAAGGTGAACGATGCGTCGGTGCGGCCGAAGACCGTCCGTCCGCCGCAGGCTTCGGTCGCCGTGCCGCGCCCGCGTGGCCTGACGACCGTGGTGGCCGAACCCGAGCTGGTCGCGATCCCGGCCCCGGAGCCGGTGCTTACTCCGACCCCCGAGGTCGAGCCAGAGGAAGTCGCCGCCGTGGTGGCTCTGCCGATGGCCGAAGTGGTCGAGATCGAGTCCGTTCTGCGGGAAGCAGTGCAAGAGACCGCTCAGGAGGCCGAGCCCGAAGCCGAAGTGCCGCAAGTCATCGTGGTGCCCCGGCGGTTTGCCGCGCTCGCCTGAACGACCGGTCAGCCGCGAAAAACGCTCATGATCCGGTCAAGCGGTTTCTTTCGCTTGGCCACTTCGGGGACCGTCGCCGTGTCGGCCGGATAACCCACCGGCAGGATCATCACCGGTTTTTCATGGTCCGGCCTGCCACAGAGGGGGCCAAGGAACTTCATCGGGTTCGGCGTGTGTTCCAGGCACACCAGGCCCGCGTGATGGATCGCGGTGATCAGCATCCCGGTGGCGATGCCCACGCTTTCGGGGACATAGTAATTCTTGTAGCGCGTCCCGTCCTCGGTCACGCCATAGCGCTGCGCGAAGACCACGATCAGCCAGGGCGCGTCGGTGAGGTGCGGCTTGGAGACACCCGTCCCGATAGGTTCCAGCGCGGCCAGCCATTCGTCGCCCGCGCCGCCGGAATAGAAGGCGCGTTCCTCCTCCTCGGCGCCTTCGCGAATGCGGGCCTTCATCGCCGGGTCGCTGATCGCCACGAAATGCCAGGGCTGATGGTTGGCGCCTGACGGGGCGGTCCCGGCGGCGGCGATGCAGGCGGCGATCACGGGTTCGGGCACGGGCCGAGTCGAGTAATCCCGCACCGAATGCCGCTTCTTCATGTAGTCGAGGAACCCGGTCGCGGCGGCCAGAGCGGCCGCGTCGTCCATCTGCACCCGGTCCGGCAGTGGCAGCGCCTGATACCGGACCTCACCCTTGCGATACATCACCCGCCCCCGATCAGGACCCCTGCGGCAAAGACCAAAGCACCGCCCACGACGACCTGCAAGGCCGCGCGGAAGAAGGGGGTTTCCATGTAGCGGTTCTGGATCCAGGCGATGGCCCAAAGCTCCACAAAGACCACGATCATCGCGATGGTGGTCGCGGTCCAGAAGTCCGGGATCAGATAGGGCAGCGCATGGCCGAGGCCGCCGATGGTGGTCATCACGCCCGAGGCCAGGCCGCGCTTCAGAGGCGAGCCGCGACCTGACAATACGCCGTCGTCATGCGCGGCCTCGGTGAAACCCATCGAGATGCCCGCGCCGACCGAAGCCGCCGTGCCCACTAGGAAGGTCGTCCAGGTGTCTTGCGTCGCAAAGGCCGTGGCAAAGATCGGGGCGAGGGTGGAGACCGAGCCGTCCATCAGCCCGGCGAGGCCCGGCTGCACCCAGGTCAGGACGAACTGCCGCTTGGAGGTGAGGTCCTCCTCGGCGCGGGCGTCCTGCGGCAGATGGGCTTCCTCCAGCCTTTGTGCGTGGCGTTCGTGCCCGGCTTCGGCGGCGGCGAGATCGCCCAGAAGCTTGCGGGTGGCTGCATCCTGGGTGCGGGCGGCGGCGCGGACGTAGAAGTCATGCGCCGTCTTCTCCATCGCCGCCGCCTCGCCGCGCATCGCCTCCAGCGACAAGGTCTGCGATAGCCAGACCGGACGGCGGGCGTAGAAGCCCGCGACGTGTTCGCGCCGGATCAGCGGGATCACCTCGCCGAACCGCGTGCGGTGCAGGTCGATCAGGCGCTGGCGGTGGCCGTCCTCTTCGACCGCCATCCCGTCGAAAACCGCTGCCGAGGCCGGGAAGTCGGCCCGCAGCCGTTCGGCAAAGCTGCGATAGATGCGGGCGTCGTCTTCCTCGGACGAGATGGCAAGCGCCAGCACCTCTTGTTCGCTGAGATCGGTAAACCGGCGGCGGAAGGTCAGGGAGGAGAGCACAGGAGAGCACCTTTTCTGGAATGATTCTAATCTAGGCGGGCAGGCCGCGGGTGCAATGCGAAAATGTGAACTCATCAGTTCAGAATCCGCTTGCCAAGACTGAACTGGTGGGTTTAGTTACTCACTGAACCGAAGAGTTCAAATGGAGATCGAGATGAAAAGCCTTGCCCTTGTCCTTGCTGCTTCCCTGTCGCTTGCTGCCCCGGTTGCGGCCCAGTCACTGACCATCCTTCTGCCGACGCTGACCTTCCCCTCTGATCCGGTCACCCCGTCGACCAAGGGCTGCGCTTCCCCGGTGGCTGGCAGCACCTGCACGCTGGCCGAGTGACCGCAGCTTTGCTTGCCGCGCCCGACCGCGATGATCTATGGTCCCTGTCAGGGGGTCCGATGAACGTTGCTACCGATCACGGGGTCAGGCGCGGCCGCAAGTTCGACCAGGTGCTGGACGGCGCGCGCACGATCTTCATGCGCGACGGGTTCGAGCGCGCCTCGGTCGACGACATCGCGCGTGAGGCGGGGGTGTCGAAGGCAACGATCTACGCCTATTTCCCCGACAAGCAGCTGCTGTTCCTGGAAGTCGCGCGCTGCGAATGCCACCGCCAGACCGAAGCGGCCGAGGCGATGGTGGAAGGCGATGTCCCGGTGCGGGTCGCGCTGACCATCGCGGCGGAACGGATCGTCGCGTTCCAGCTGTCGGACTTCGGGCAGCGGATGTTTCGGATCGTGGTGGGCGAAGGTGAGCGTTTCCCGGGGCTTGGGCGGCAGTTCTACGATTTCGGGCCGGGGCTCATTCACCAGCGGCTGGTCTATCACCTGGGCTGCTATGTGCAGTCCGGCGCACTGCGGATTGACGATCTGGACCTGGCGGCCGACCAGTTCGCGCAGTTGTGCAAGGCGACGATCCACGAAAAGCTGATCTTCGGCATGGCCGAGACGATCACCCCGGAGTTGACGCACCGGTCGGTCCACGGCGCGGTGGACATGTTCCTGGCGCGGTATGGGGTGAACGGCTGAGGCCGGGCGCAAAACTTTTCGAAAACTTTTGCAAAATCCTTCGAAGTATTTTGGCTCACCCGTTCTCGCGCAGAACTGTTCCTGCCAGGTACAGCGAGCCGCAGATCAGCACCCGGACCTCTGGAGAGGTCGCGGCGATCCCCGCCAGGGCCTCGGCCACCGAACCCGCTGTCTCTGCCACGATCCCCGCCGCGCGGGCCGCATCGCGGGTGGTTTCCGCAGGCAGGGTGTTCTTCTCACCAGGGATCGACACAGCGTGCAGCCTGGTCACCTGGGGCGCGAGCGGCCGCATGTAGCCGGTCACGTCCTTGGTGTTCAGCATCCCGCAGATCAGATGCGTCTCGCGCTTGGGCATCCGGGCCAGCGTCGCCGCCACCGCCTCGCCCCCTGCCGGGTTGTGGCCGCCGTCGAGCCAAAGCTCGACAGAGGGTGCCAGGTCCACCAACGGTCCCTGGCGCAAGCGCTGCATCCGGGCGGGCCAGAAGGCTTTGGTGACAGCCGCTTCGCAGGCGACCTCGTCGCGGCCAAGCAGCCGCAGCGCCGCGATGGCCGCCCCGGCGTTCTGCACCTGGTGCGGGCCGGGCAGGTTCGGCAGGGGCAGGTCCAGAAGGCCGTTCTCGTCCTGATAGATCAGCCGCCCGCGTTCCTCCCAGACGTTCCAATGCTGGCCGAAGGCCCAGACCGGCGCACCCATCCGCGCAGCCTTCGCCTCGATCACCTCAAGGCCCTCCGGGTCCTGAGGCCCAACGATGACCGGGACGCCACGCTTGATGATCCCGGCCTTTTCGCTGGCGATCTTTGGCAGAGTGTCGCCGAGGAAGGCCTCGTGGTCCATGCTGACCGGCGTGATGATCGTGAGACGCGGTTGGTCCACCACATTCGTCGCGTCCAGCCTGCCGCCCAGCCCGACTTCCAGAAGCGTCCAGTCCGCCGGGTTGCGGGAAAAGGCCAGGAAGGCCGCGCAGGTGGTGATCTCGAAGAAGGTGATCTCGTCCGGGCCGTTCACCCGCACGCATTCATCCAAGAACGCGGTCAGCGCGGGTTCGGAAATCAGCTCCCCCGCCAAGCGGATGCGTTCGTGGAAGCGGGCGAGGTGCGGCGAGGTGTAGGCGTGGACCTTGTCCCCCCCGGCCTCAAGCCCCGCGCGGATCATCGCCTGGGTCGAGCCTTTGCCATTGGTCCCGGCGATATGGATCACCGGAGGAACCTTGCGTTCCGGATTGCCCAGTGCGGCAAGCAGCCGTTCGACGCGGCCCAGGGTCAGGTCGATCACCTTGGGGTGCAGCGTCATCATCCTTTCCAGGATGACGTCAGAGCCTTGTGTCATGGCTCAGGCGCTCGCCTCGGCCTTGGGTTCAGGAGGAGGTGCAAGGTCGCCCTTGATCGCCGGGGGCTGGCCGGTCAGCATCCGGATCAGGGTGACGAGTTCATCCTTCATCGCCTTCCGATGAACGACGCGGTCCAGCATCCCGTGGTCAAGAAGATATTCAGCGCGCTGGAAGCCTTCGGGCAGCTTTTCGCGGATCGTCTGCTCGATGACTCGCGCCCCGGCAAAGCCGATCTGGGCATTGGGTTCGGCAATCTGCACATCGCCCAGCATCGCGTAGCTTGCCGTCACCCCGCCCGTGGTCGGATGGGTCAGGACGACGATATAGGGCAGGCCCGCCTCTTTCAGCATCTGCACCGCCACCGTAGTGCGCGGCATCTGCATCAGGGACAGCATCCCCTCCTGCATCCGCGCCCCTCCAGAGGCCGAGAAGAGCACCAGCGGCCGCTTGAGTTTCACCGCCCGTTCCGCCGCCGCGATGATCGCGTTGCCGACGTTCATCCCCATCGACCCGGCCATGAAGCTGAAATCCTGCGCGGCGGCGACGATGGGGGTGCGTGCGATCTCGCCCTCGGCCACCAGCATCGCGTCCTTCTCTCCGCTGGCCTTCTGCGCCGCCTTGATCCGGTCGGTGTATTTCTTCTGGTCGCGGAAATGCAGCGGGTCGACCACGGCTTCGGGCACCTTCACCTCGGTGTAGATGCCGCCGTCGAACAGCGCGTCAAAGCGTTCGCGCGGGCTGATCGCCATGTGGTGGTCGCAGTTGCCGCAGACGTTCTGGTTCGCCGCAAGCTCGCGGTGAAACAGCATCGTTCCGCATTCCGGGCATTTCGTCCACAGGTTCTCGGGCACCTCGCGGCGCGAAAACAGCGAGTTGATCTTCGGGCGGACGTAGTTGGTGATCCAGTTCATGCGCTGCCTGCTGCCCCTTCGCTCCGGCTTTCCGAGATAAGCCCCGGCGGGCGGAAATGCAATCAGCGCAAGTTTGCACGCGCTGGTGAAACTTCTGCGTCGGCGGCCCGTTGCTTTCGGCAAAGGAAGAGGGATCGCCATGCCGAACGGACCGCTTGTCTACCGCCAGCGCCTGATGACCCGGATCACGCACTGGCTTTGGGCCGTCAGCCTGTTCTTCCTGATGCTGACGGGGCTGCAGATCTTCAACGCCTTCCCGAGCCTGCATATCGGCAAGGAATCCGGCTTCGACTACGACAACGCGATCCTGACCATCGGAGCGGTCGAGGCGGATGGAGCCTTGCGCGGCGTGACGCGGGTCTTCGGCGCCGAATTCGACACGACCGGCGTTCTAGGCGTTTCGGACGGTGCGGCGCGGGCCTTCCCGGCGGCACTGACGATCCCGTCGAAGACGAGCCTCGCGACAGGCCGGGTGATCCATTTCTTCTTCGCCTGGGTGCTGGTGGGGACGCTGGCCTTGTGGCTGGTCGCCTCGGCCCTGAACGGGCATCTGCGCCAGCTGATCCCGACGCTGGCCGACCTGCGCGCCCTGCCGGGTGACATCGCCGACCATGCACGGCTGCGGTTTCACCATACCGGCGAGTACTCCGTCCTGCAGAAGCTCGCCTATGCCTCGGTCCTGTTCGTGGCGCTGCCGCTGATGATCCTGACCGGGCTGTCGATGTCGCCGGGTTTCAACGCCGCCGCGCCGTGGGTTCTGGACATCTTCGGGGGCCGCCAGACTGCGCGGACGATCCATTTCCTGACCATGGTCGCGCTTCTGGGCTTCTTCGCCGTCCACATGGCGATGATCCTGTTGGCGGGTCCCCTGAACGAGATGCGGTCGATCCTGACCGGCTGGTATCGCACCGATGGAGGAAAGCATGATTGACCGCCGCAAGTTTCTTCTGGGCGGGACGGCGCTGGCGCTGTCGGGATGCAAGGTGTTTGACAGCGCGACGGAGGGGGACAGCGCCCTGCGCGGCCTGTTCGCCAGCCACGAAGGCCTCACCCGGACCGCCCAGCGCGCCCTGATTGGCGACCGGCTGGCCCCGGAGTTTTCCGAGGCCGACATCCGGCAGGGCCAGAGGCCGAACGGCTCGGTCAACCCCGACGGGGCGGAGTATCGGCGGATGGCCGAGGGCGGGTTCGCCGAGTATCGGCTGACGGTCACAGGCCTGGTCGATTCCCCGCAAAGCCTGTCACTGGCAGAGCTGACCGCGCTGCCGTCCCGCACCCAGATCACCCGGCACGACTGTGTGGAGGGATGGAGCTGCATCGCCAAGTGGCAGGGTGTCCCCCTGGGCACCGTCCTGAAGCTGGCGCAACCGAAGGTCACCGCTCGCTACGCCGTCTTCCACTGCTTTGACGCCATCGAACGCAGCCTGTCGGGCGAGGTCTACTATTATGAAAGCATCGACCTGATCGACGCCTTCCACCCCCAGACGATCCTGGCCTATGCGATGAACGGGGGGCCGTTGCCGGTGGCGAACGGCGCACCCCTGCGGCTGCGGGTGGAGCGGCAGCTGGGCTACAAGATGGCGAAGTATGTCCACACCATCGAGTTGACCGACAGTCTTGCGGCGCTGGGCTATGGCCGGGGCAGCTATTGGGCCGACCGGGGCTATGAGTGGTACGCGGGGATCTAGGGGCCAAATTTCTTCGAAGAAATTTGCAAAATCCTTCGAAGGATTTTGGTCCCCTACCCCCAGGTCGGATGAAATTTGCCAGCAGGCGACAGGGTAAAGATCTCACAGCCCGTGGCCGTCACACCCACCGAATGCTCGAACTGGGCGGACAAGGATTTGTCGCGGGTCACCGCTGTCCAGTCGTCGGACAGGACCTTTGTCTCGGGGCGACCAAGGTTCACCATCGGCTCGATGGTGAAGAACATGCCTTCCTCCAGCACCGGCCCCGACCCCGCGCGACCGTAGTGCAGGACGTTCGGCGGGGCGTGGAACACCCGGCCCAACCCGTGGCCACAGAAGTCGCGCACGACGGACATGCGCTGCGCCTCGACGTAAGACTGGATCGCATAACCGATGTCGCCGAAGGTATTGCCCGGCTTCACCGCTGCGATCCCGCGCATCAGGCCTTCGTGAGTGACCTCGATCAGCCGCTCGGCCTTCCGCGCCAGCTGGCCTGCCACATACATCCGGCTCGTGTCACCATACCAGCCGTCCACGATCACCGTGACGTCGACGTTCAGGATGTCGCCGTCCATCAGCACTTTCGGCCCCGGGATCCCGTGGCAGACCACGTGGTTCACCGAAATGCAGGAAGCGTGCTTGTAGCCCTTGTAGCCGATGGTGGCCGAGGTCACGCCGCGGCGCTTGATCTCGGCGGTGATGAAATCGTCAATCGCGCCAGTGGTCGCGCCCGGCACCACCAACGGCGCCACGGCATCCAGGATTTCCGCCGCGACCCGGCCCGCCGCGCGCATACCGGCAAAGTCCACATCTTCATAGATGCGGATGCCATCCCTGGTGATCCTCGCGCGAACGTCGTCCATCTGGTCTCCTTGCGCCCTACATAGTTATCTTGCGTGGAAATGGCCAGAGGCCGGGGCTATACCCGACCCGAGTGGCGCAAGACGGAGACCCCGATGACCAACCCCACAGCGGCAATCCTGGTGATCGGCGACGAAATCCTTTCGGGCCGCACGCGCGATTCGAACATGCATTATCTCGCGGGGGAACTGACCCGCATCGGCATCACGCTTGGCGAGGCGCGGGTCGTGCCCGACATCCATGCCGAGATCGTCGCGGCGATCCGCGCCCTATCAGCAAAATACACTCATGTCTTCACCAGCGGGGGCATCGGGCCGACCCATGACGACATCACTGCCGAAGCCGTGGCCGAGGCAATGGGCGCGAAAATCAGCCACCGGGCGGATGCGATGGCACTGTTGCAGGCGCATTACGACCGGGCGGGCCTGCCCTTCAACGAGGCGCGGCAGCGGATGGCGCGGATACCGGATGGGGCGACACTGATCGACAACCCGGTCTCCACCGCGCCGGGGTTTACCATCGGCAATGTCCACGTGATGGCCGGTGTGCCGAAGATCTTCGAGGCGATGGTGGCCAGCGTGTTGCCAAAGCTCACCGGCGGCCCGCCGCTTCTGTCGCAGACCTTGCGCGTCGACCGGGGCGAGGGCGAGATCGCCGCCGATTTTGGCGCGCTGGCGGCCGAGTTTCCCGAGTTGTCGATGGGGTCCTACCCCTTCATCCAGAACGGCGCGCATGGCACCAATCTGGTGATCCGCGGCACCGATGCGGCGCGGCTGGACCAGGCGATGCTGCGGTTGATGCGGCTGTTCGGATGACGCCCGATCTTCTGGCAGTGGTCATGGAGGCGACCTGGCCGCCCGCCAGTCGCCGCAGCCTTGGCCCCTTTACCTTGCGCGACGGCGCGGGTGGCGGAAAGCGCGTATCGGCGGCAAGCCTTGAGCGTGCGTTCACTGATACCGACCTTGACGCTGTTGAGGCCGCGATGGCCGAACCGCTGATGCTGGTTCGTGCCGCCGACGATGCGCTCGATGCCGCTCTTGCCGCGCGTGGCTGGCGCGTGGTCGATCCCGTGGTCGCCTATGCCGCCCCGGTTGCCGACCTGGCGGCCGAGCTTCCCCCGCTTGCCGCCTTTCCGCATTGGCCGCCGCTGGAGATTGCCCGATCGCTCTGGGTCGAGGGCGGCATCGGCCCGGCCCGCCTCGCGGTGATGGACCGGGTGACAGGGGCGAAGGCCGCGATCCTGTCGCGCAAGGCGGACCGCCCGGCAGGGGTCGCCTTCGTCGCCTGCCACGGGGACGTGGCGATGCTGCATGCGCTGGAGGTCAGCCCGCCGCTGCGGCGGCAAGGGGTGGGCGAGAGGCTCTTGCGGGCGGCGGCAAACTGGGCCGCCGAACAGGGGGCCACGCAGCTGTCGCTGGTCGTCACCCGGCAGAACACCGCCGCCCGCGCGCTCTACGCTCGCCTTGGGATGGGCGTTGTGGGACACTACCACTACCGAATGAAATGATCGCGGAAAGCGACTGTCTGCAGTGCCGAAGGCCGTCCTCACTTTTCCCATCCTCATCGCCCTTGGCGCGCCGGTTTCCGCGCTGACGCTGGAACTTCCCGCCCCGGTCATCGGCGAAGAGAGCCGCAGCGAAGTCCCGGGCAGCTATGCGTTGCCGACAGCGGTCTTCAACGGCGTGTCGGTGCCGTCGCGCAGCATGGAAGGTGCGCTTGACCAGCGGGCGATCCGGCTCGACGCCCCAGACCTGACCACGCTTGCCGTCATGGCGCCCTTGCGCGACCAGGTCAGGGCGGCGGGCTACGAGGTGATCTTCGAATGCGAAGCGCGCGGCTGCGGCGGCTTCGATTTCCGCTTCGGCACCGACGTGATGCCCGAGCCCGACATGCACGTCGACCTGGGCGACTTCCGGTTCCTGTCGGCCACCCGCGGCGACGAGGCGGTCTCGATCCTTGTCAGCCGCAGCGCGAGTGCGGCCTATGTCCAGATCACGCGGGTGACAAAGGCCCCGGTCCAGCCGCCAAAGGCAGCAACGGATGTCGACCTGCCGGACAAGGTCGTGGCCCCTTTGACGCCAGACCCAAGCCCGACGCCGACCGACGCCACGGGTCTTGGCAAGGTGCTGGACGACGCAGGGGTGGCGGTTCTGGACGATCTGGTCTTCGACAGCGGTGCAGCGGCACTGACGGATGGGAATTATGCCTCGCTTGCCGCCGTCGCGGCCTGGCTGGAGGCGAACCCGGATGGGACCATTGCACTGGTGGGCCACACCGATGCCTCGGGCAGTCTAGCCGCCAACATCGCGCTGTCCGAACGCCGCGCCGAAGCGGTGGCCGAGGCCCTGATCACCACGCATGACGTCGACCCGGCCCGCGTCGTGGCAAAGGGCGTGGGCTTTCTTGCCCCGCGCGCCACGAATCAGACCGAAGCGGGGCGGCAGAAAAATCGGCGGGTCGAAGTGGTTGTCACTTCGACCCGCTGACGGCTCAAGAGGGGGGGGAAGAGCCGCCGAAACCAGTGCAGGCAAGCCGCGACTTACCAGTTGTCGGGTCCCTTGTCGGCATAGCGCCGGGCGAGGAAGTCGATGAAGGCGCGGACCTTGGGCTGGGTGAACCTGCCCGGCGGATAGACGGCGTAGATGCCCAGCGTTTCCACCGGCAGGCCGGGGATCGCCTCTTCCACCAGCCGCTGGCGCATCGCGTCGGCATACAGGAATGAGGGCAGGTAGGCGATGCCCAGGCCCGAAACAGCCGCGTTCAGAAGGCTCTGCCCGTCGTTCACCGTCAGCCAGCCCACCGACCGGACCTGCCGCTTTTCGCCCGAAGGCGCGGTGATCTTCCAGACGTTGCCGTTGGCCTGATTCGAATAGTGCAAAAGCTTGTGGTCGTTCAGATCGTCGATCTTCTGCGGCCGGCCATACTTCTGGAAGTAGGACGGCGAGCCGATCATCCGTTTGGTCGTCTCGGTCAGCTTGCGGGCGCGAAGCGATGAGTCCTCGAGCTCGCCCACCCGAATCGCCATGTCGAAACCTTCGCTGATCAGTTCCACATAGCGGTTGTTCAGGACCATGTTCACGGTGATGTCGGGGTATTCCAAGAGGAAATCCCCCAGAATCGGCGACAACAGGTTCACGCCGAAATCCGTCGCCACCGACACGCGCAACAGGCCCGAAGGTGCGGATTGCATCGAAGTGACAAGGGCATCGGCCTCGCCCGCATCGTTCAGCACGCGGCGGGCGCGGTCGTAATAGGCCAGACCGATCTCGGTCGGGGACACGCGGCGCGTCGTCCGGTTCAGAAGGCGCGCGCCCAGCCGGGCCTCAAGCGCTGAGACGTGTTTCGAGACGGCGGATTTGGAAATCCCCATCTTCTTGGCTGCATCGGTGAAGCCGCCCTGGTCCACTACCGTGGCAAAGGCCTCCATCTCTGTCAGTCGATCCATAGTGTCCTCTTGGGAACAATCACGCCGTTTGTGACAAATAGGTTTCACAAGGAAATCGGGCAGGATGGCGGCAATGGCGCGACCGATCCGGGGTATTGTGGGGGATCGTTCAAGGCGGCGAAACGTTTCCAGACCCGATTCAATCAGCAGTCTTTCGCCAGATCCCAGCATCACTTTACGCGGAAAAAGGTGCAATCCCGGCCCTCAGGCGGAAAAATGTTCCAGTGTTGCAGGTCGAATGGCAGCGGTTCGCCAGCGTTTCGCGACCCAGCCCGGAGCCTATGGAACATCTTCCCGCAGGCCCCTAGCTAGGTCCCGAGGCAGGGAAACCCGCGCCTCACAATCGTGGCCCGTGGCGGACATGCCGCACCACACAATCGTGGATAGAAAAGGAGACTTCCATGAAACGCTTTGCAATCCTCGCAGCACCTGCCCTTCTGGCTTCGGCCGCCTTTGCCCAGGCAACCCTGCCCGAGGTCGCGGATGCCGACGGCAACGGCACCTGGTCGCTGGCCGAGCTTCAGGCGGTCTGGACGGATCTCAACGAGGAAACCTTCGCCAAGATCGACACCGGGGCGGACGGCGAGGTTGACCAGACCGAGCTGCAGGCCGCGCTTGACGGCGGCGTGATCACCGCACCGGCGACGAGCGGCTGACACGGCCTCTCGTCGGACGGCTTCGTCTTCTCTTCCGATGCCCTGCGAGGAGGGGCGAAGTCGCCGATGAGCCTGCGCTAAAGCCTAGCAGCCAGGCGCGCGGCCTGATCAATCGCGCGCTTGGCATCCAGTTCCGCCGCCACATCCGCCCCGCCGATCCGGTGATGCGGAATGCCGCGGCGGTCAAGTTCGGCGCTGAGGGCACGCTCGGGTTCTTGGCCCGCACACAGCACCACGGCATCGACCGCCAGCAGCTCTGGGGTCTCGCGCCCCGCACCGTGGCTGATCCACAAGCCCTCTGCCGTGATCCGCTCGTAGTTTACCCCGCCCTGCATCCTGACCCGCTTCATCGCCAGGCTTGCCCGGTGGATCCAGCCGGTCGTCTTGCCAAGGCCCCGCCCCGGCTTTTCCGCCTTGCGCTGCAAAAGATGCACCTCGCGCGCCGGCGGATGCGGTTTCGGCCCTTCGGGGTCCAGACCGCCCCGGTCCGCCCACGGTTCGGAGACGCCCCATTCCCTGCGCCAGAGGCCCTTGTCCAGCGTCGGGCTTTCCCCGTCATGGACCAGCGTTTCGGACACATCGAACCCGATCCCACCCGCGCCGACCACGGCAACGCGGTGACCGACCTCGGCCCCCTTCAACACGTCGATGTAGGTCAGGACCTTCGCCCCAGGCTCGACTTGAATCCGCGGATCGCGCGGGGTCACCCCAGTGGCGATCACCACCTCGTCAAAGCCCGCCAGATCGTCTGCCGTGGCTGCCTGCCCCAGGCGCAAGGTGATCCCCGGCGCGCGCAGCATTGTCTCGAACCAATCGACCAGACCGTGGAACTCTTCCTTCCCCGGCACCTGTTTCGCCAGGTTCAGTTGCCCTCCCACTTGCGTTGCCTTGTCGAACAGCGTGACCAGATGCCCGCGTCCTGCCGCGACGATGGCCGTCATCATCCCCGCCGGTCCGGCCCCGACGACCGCGATCCGCTTGGTGACCGGTGCAGGATCGTAGGCCAACTCGGTTTCATGGCAGGCGCGCGGGTTCACCAGGCACGAGGTCAGCTTGCCGCTGAAGGTATGGTCCAGACAGGCCTGGTTGCAGGCGATGCAGGGGGCGATCTCCTTGGCCCTGCCACTTGCCGCCTTCGCAATGAAGTCTGCATCGGCCAGCCATGGCCGCGCCATCGACACCATGTCGGCCGCCCCTTCGGCCAGCAGCCGCTCTGCCACGTCGGGCGTGTTGATCCGGTTCGAGGTGATCACCGGAATCCCCACCTCGGGCCGCAACCGCGCGGTCAGGTCGGCAAACCCCGCCCGGGGAACCGAGGTCGCAATCGTCGGCACCCGCGCCTCATGCCAGCCGATGCCGGTGTTCAGGACGCTTGCCCCAGCGCCCTCGATGGCCTTGGCAAGCTGGATGACCTCGTCCCAGGTGGACCCATCCGGCACCAGGTCGATCAGCGAGATGCGGTAGATGAGAACCGCCTGCGCACCCATCGCCACACGGACCCGCCGCACGACTTCGACCGGCAGGCGCATCCGGTTCTCATAGGTGCCACCCCAGCCATCGGTGCGGCGGTTGGTGTGGGTCACCAGGAACTGGTTCAGGAAATAGCCTTCCGACCCCATCACCTCGACGCCATCATAGCCCGCTTCGATGGCCCGGGCCGCCGCCATGGCGATGTCACTGATCTGCTTTTCGATCCCCTCCTCATCCAGCTCACGCGGGGGGAAGGGGGAAATCGGCGACTTGATTGCGGAAGGGGCCACGCATTCCTTGCCATAGGCATAGCGCCCGGCATGCAGGATCTGCATCGCGATATGGCCGCCTTCGGCATGGACGGCCTCTGTCACCCGGCGGTGGTTCGCGATATCCCGTTCGCTGAACAGCCCCGCCGCACCCGGGAACACCCCACCCTCGCGGTTCGGAGCCATCCCGCCGGTGACGATCAGCCCTGCACCCCCGCGCGCCCGCGCCGCATAGAAGGCCGCCACCCGGCCCCAATCTCCCGTCTCTTCCAGCCCGGTGTGCATGGATCCCATCAGGCTGCGATTGCGCAGGCCGACCCCGGACAGCGTAATCGGCGACAACAGGTTCGGATAGTCGGTCATGCGGGCCTCCCTTCGGACCACCATGGCGAAGCCAGCGCGCGGCGTCACCCGGAACGCGACGTCAAAGGACGACCACCTGCGCAGGGTCCAGTAGCCAGGGCGCGATGATCCCGCAGCTGTCGGCCAGGGGGAGGAGCGACCCGGGCACCTCCATCCCGATCACCCGCCGCATGAAATCCGCCCGCGCCGCCGCGCGCCGCGCGAGGTTCGGATGCCTCTCGGCCAGCGCCGCGCGCAGGTCGGCGTGAGCGATGACATAGCCGTCCTCCATCCGGGTCGACCCCCAGCGCGGATGTGCCGGGATCACGTCCATCTGCATCGCCATGCCCGAAGCCAGCGGCACATCCGACCCCGGCATGATGGGTGAGGACATCCATTCGTCCAGGCCGATCAGGTGGCCGGGGTTCAGCGTGATGCCAAATTCGGGCGGCAGGCGGTCATGGATCATCGCCCAGACCGCCCCGCCGGCCACCCCCGGCCGCATCAGCGCGCACCAGTCCGACATCGCGCGGGTGTAGGGGAAGACGAAGTCCTCCAGATAGCCCGCGGCGCTGGCGGGCAGGTCGCCCGGCCCCCGCGCCATCCAGCCCGCGCGGCAGATGTTCGACCCCCAATGCGCGATGTTGAAGCTTGCGGGGCGTCCCCTCTCGATCCGGTCGCCAATCGGGCCGGACAGTCCCGGCGTGTCGCCCATCGCGAAGGTCACGTGGCAGCCCAGCGGCAGTCCGCCGATCCGCGCCGCCTCGACCGCAGCGAAATCGGTCATGCCTTCCTGCAGCGCAAACACCATGCGCCGCAGGGCCGAGGCGGCCATGTGGTTCGAAAACTCCAACCGCGCGATGTCATCGACGCTGACCCGCGCGCGCAGGCCGTGGCCGGGATGCATGAAAAGTGCAGTTGCATTCTCGACCCGCCCGGCCCGGTCACGCAGGGGGTCGGCCAGGAAGGCGGGGATGTCGAGCGCGAGCGCCGGGTCCGCCCCCGGGGGCAGTTCCTCTGCGCTGTACCACTTCCATCCGACTGCGCCCACGCGCGCGCCCGCGGGGATGACCTCTTTCAGCCAGTCCCACAGCCGCCGACTGTCGCGCGGCTGGCTTGGCAGCGACAGCGAGGCGCAAAGCCCGGTCCGCACCACCCCCGCCGTGACCAGCGGAGAGATCGCCGTATAGGCCAGGCATTCGTTCCCCGCGATCAAGAGAGCGTCGTCTGCGGTCACGACCAGCACGGATTCCTCAAAGCGCGGGTCGAAGCCGGTCAGCCAGTGCAAGTTCGCCGCATGCTCACGATCGCCATAGATGACAAGCGCCGCATAGCCCGCGCCCGTCATTGCCGCGCGCACCGCCGTCAGCCGGGCCTCGGCTTCCGCAAGCGTGAAGGCGCGCGGTCGGTCCGGGGTGCCGTTGTCGGGCCAGTCCATGCGCTGCAGCCTGGTCATCTCGTCTTCCCCCCCTTCGCCCTTGCCCTACGGGGCGCACGTCAAGGAGGCCACGAAGTGACCGATGAGGCAAGCAGAGAGCTTCCTTGCGAATCCCCCCGCCCGCGCCTATATGACCCGCGAGAGGTTGGCGCGGGCAGGCGCCTCGCCAACCCGGTCAGGTCCGGAAGGAAGCAGCCGTAACGAGCCCCGCTTGGGTCGTTGTCCAGCCTCTCACCTTTCCCTCCAGATCCCTTCGTGCCCAGCGCAAGCGCCCTTCCGGGACGGCACCACAGCGCGTCACGCGCTGACGAAGTCGCGCACGAACGGTGTCGCGGGACGGGCACGGATGTCCTGTGGCTTGCCGGTCTGTTCGATCCTGCCCATCGACATGACGACGACAAGGTCGGCCAGTTCCATCGCCTCGTCCTGGTCGTGGGTGACGAAGACGGTGGTCAGGCCGGTCTCGTCATGGATGTCGCGCAGGCCCTGGCGCAATTCCTTCCTGACCTTGGCGTCAAGCGCACCGAAGGGTTCGTCCAGCAGCAGCATCCGCGGCTCGATGGCCAGTGCCCGCGCCAGGGCCACCCGCTGGCGCTGCCCGCCGGAAAGCTGGCTGGGAAAGCGCGACCCGATGTCGGGAAGCTGGATGAGGTCGAGGAGTTTCGTCACCCGCCGGGCGATCTCGGCCTTCTGCGGGCGGATGGCGCGGGGGCGGGCGTTCAACCCGTAGGCGATGTTCTCGAAGACGGTCATGTGGCGGAAGAGGGCGTAGCTTTGGAACACGAACCCAGCCCTGCGCGCTTGCACCGTCAGGCCTGTCGCATCCTGCCCGTCGAACAGCACCCGCCCCGAGGTCGGGTATTCCAGGCCGCCCAGGATGCGCAGAAGCGTTGTCTTGCCGGACCCCGAGGGCCCCAGCAGCGCCACCAGCGCACCCGACGGGATTGCGAGCGACACGGGATGCAACGCCGCCGTGGCGCCGAAGCTCTTGGAGATTTCGTCGATTTCGATGTGCATGGGGGACCTCAATGGCGGTGGGTTGCGGCCAGCTGGTCGGCATGACGCAGTTCGAGGAGGGCCTTCAGGACAAGGGTGAGCAGTGCCAGAAGCGCCAGCACGGCGGCCAGCGTGAAGGCTGCGACCGACAGGTATTCCTGGTAGAGCATCTCGATGGTTGTGGGGATCGTCGCCGTCTGGCCCCGGATCTTGCCCGAGACGACGGCAACAGCCCCGAATTCCCCCATCGCGCGGGCGTTGCAGAGAAGGACGCCATACAGGAGCGCCCAGCGGATGTTCGGCAGCGTCACGGTCCAGAACACCCGCCAGCCGCCCGCACCTAGGGTCAGCGCGGCCTCTTCCTCGGCCCGGCCCTGTTCGATCATCACCGGGATCAGTTCCCGCGCGACGAAGGGGAAGGTCACGAACATGGTGGCCAGGATGATCCCCGGCATGGCGAAGATGATGGGATAGCCGTTGTCCACGAGCCATCCTCCGACAGCCGAATTCGCACCGAAGGTCAGGACGATGCAAAGACCCGCGACGACGGGCGAGACGCTGAACGGAAGATCAATCAGCGAGATGAGGAAGGCCTTGCCGCGGAAATCGAACTTGGTGATGAACCAGGCCGCCGCGATGCCGAAGATCGCGTTCAGCGGCACCGAGATCGCCGCGATGGTCAGCGTCAGCTTGATTGCCGCCCAGGCGTCGCGGGAGCGCAGGCTTTCGATGGCCACGCCAAGGCCGTCGCGCAGCGCCTCGACGAAGACCGCGACCAGGGGGGCGAGGACGAGGATTGCCAGGCCCGCGACCGCCAGCCCGATCAGGATGCGACGGGCGAGCGGGGTTTCCTCGGTGGCAGCGCGGTAGGTTGCGTCAGACATGACCGATCCTCCGGCGGCTCCAGACCTGGATCAGGTTGATCGCCAGAAGCATGGCAAAGCTGATCAGGAGCATGGCGATGCCGATGGCGGCAGCGGCATCATAATTGAACTCTTCCAGCTGGATGATGATGAGAAGGGGGGCGATTTCCGTCACCAGCGGGATGTTCCCGGCGATGAAGATGACCGACCCGTACTCCCCCACCGCCCGGGCCAGCGCCAGCGCGAAGCCAGTCAGCGCGGCGGGCAGCAGCATCGGCAGGATCACATGGCGGATCGTGTGCAGGCGGCTGGCCCCAAGGGTGGCGCTGGCCTCTTCGACCTCGCGCTCGATCTCCTCGATCACCGGCTGGACAGTGCGGGCAACGAAGGGCAGGCCCACGAAAATGAGCGCAATCAGGATGCCCCATTGCGTGTAGGCGATCTTCCACCCGATCTCGGCCGCCAGAGCGCCGAAGGCTCCGTTCGGGGCATAAAGAGCGGTGAGGGAAATGCCCGCGACGGCCGTAGGCAGCGCGAAGGGCAGGTCTACGGCGGCATCCAGCAACCGGCGTCCGGGAAAGCGGTAGCGCACCAGCACCCAGGCCAGAAGGACGCCGAAGACCAGGTTGAACAGCGCCGCGATCAGCGACAGCCGGAACGACAGGAACAGCGCCGCCCAGACGCGTTCGCGGTTCACCGTCTCCCATATCCCCGTCAAGCCGTAGTTGGCACCCTTCAGAAGAAGGGCGCCGATCGGGATCAGGACGATGAACGACAGCATCGTCAGGGTGATCCCCATGCTCAGCCCAAGGCCGGGCATGGGGGAACGGTTCAGCATCGGCCTCATTCTGGCGCCGTCACTTCGGAACATAGATCTGGTCGAAGATCCCGTCGTCGCCAAAGTGCTCGGGCTGCACCTTGGCCCAGCCGCCGAAGCTGGCGATGTCCACCAGGTCCAGCTTGGGGAAGCGGGCAACATCTTCCGGCGCGGCCTTCGACGCATCCCAGGCGCGGTAGAAGTTCTTGAAGGCGATGGCCTGACCTTCCGGCGCGTAGAGGAAGTTCAGGTAAGCCTCGGCCAGCTTGCGCTGGTCATCGGTCTTGATGTTGCCTTCGACCAGGGCGACCGGCGGCTCGGCCAGCACGCTGACGGACGGCACGACGATGTCGAACTGATCCTCGCCGATCTCCTTCAGCGCAAGGTAGGCCTCGTTCTCCCAGGCGAGCAACACGTCCCCGATGCCCCGCTGCGCGAAGGTGGTGGTCGACCCCCGTGCGCCCTGGTCCAGGACGGGGACGTTCTTGTACAGGGCACCCACGAATTCCTTCGGGTCGCGGCCGTTCTTCTCGGCCCATGCCCAGGCGGCCAGGTAGTTCCACCGCGCGCCACCGCTGGTCTTCGGGTTCGGCGTGATCACCTGCACGCCCTCGGCCACCAGATCGCCCCAGTCCTTGATGCCCCTGGGGTTCCCCTCGCGCACCAGGAACACGATAGTGCTGGTATAGGGCGAAGAGTTGTGCGGCAGCTTCGTCTGCCAGTCGGCGGGCAACTTCCCGGCCTCGGCGATCTTGTCGATGTCGGAGGCGAGTGCCAGCGTCACCACCTGCGCCTCAAGCCCGTCGATCACCGCGCGGGCCTGGCTGCCAGAGCCGCCATGGCTGACCTCGATCTCGGGCGCGGGGTTGCCTGCAGCGGTCCAGTAGGCGGCGAAGGCCTCGTTGATCTCGCGGTACAACTCCCGCGTCGGGTCGTAGCTGACGTTCAAAAGCGTTTCGGCCTGCACCGGGACCGAAGCCGTCCCAAGCCCCAGTATCGCCAGGGCTGCTCCGGCGACCAGGCTGCGCAGGACGGGAAGGCCGGTCAGGCGGCGCGGGCCATCGGCGATGGTGACGCGGCCATCGTCATGCCGGCGGGCGATGGGGCCCTGGGCCTGGATGTCCCCGGCAAGGGTGATGGTGGCGAACATGGTCTTCTCCTTGGATGTCGAAAGGGGGCGGTAGGGCATCAGGCCCAGAATGGTTTGCGGCAGGTGCAACGTCGTCATCCGGCACCTCCGATGGGTTCAATGCGCGCTTCCCAGACGCGGGCGTCGCGGCCGGACAAAAGCTCGGCCACCGCCTCGGCGGGGTTGCGGGTGAACAGGACCAACGGGCTGCCGTTCACCCGATGGGTCAGACCGGTGCGGCGGTCGACAAGGCGGACAGCACAGGCCTGGTTGGCCAGGGGGCGAGGCGCCTGATCGGCGAGACCGTGGGGGAATGCAGGGGCATTCATCGTCCATCTCCTTCGCTGGCTGGCAGGGCGGGATGCCCGGCCGATGCCTAAATAACGACAGAGAGAGTCGAGTATTGCAAAGGAATATTCACGCTAAAGATAGTCGTGATTATAGAACGAGATTCTCCTGCCCAAACCGAAACCGCAGGCCGGGCACTTGCAAGACATTGCTTCGAAATCAGCTGGTTGGGCCTATTGCGCCGCGCCCATGACCTGATCCGCCACAGCGCCGGACTTGAGCATATCCTCCAGCGTCAGCGAGTCGATGATCAGAAGATAAGACCAGAAGACCTCGGCAAAGACCTTGCGGATGCGGCAGGTAGCCTCGTCCGTGCAATCCTCGCAGCGCTGATAGGCCCGGCGCGACAGACAGGGCAAGGGCGCAATCGGCCCGTCGATGGTGCGCAGCAGCTCCGAGATCGAGATCTCGGCCGGACGCTTCAGCAAGCTGTAGCCCCCCGCCCGACCCCGGATTGAAGCGATCACGCCCGCGTTGCGCACTTCCAGAAGAATGTGTTCCAGGAACCGCTTCGGCGTGCCCGAGCGTTTGGCAATCTCCTCGATGGTCAACGCCTGCGGCCTGTCCCTGGCGGCCTCGTCGCCCAGGACCAGAAGTGCCTTCAGCGCGTATTTCATCTTCTGCGTGATCATGGGCAAAGGCTATGCCCGGAAATGACGAGAATCAACGTCGCGATTCCTGTCCGGGGAACAGGACCGCGGGAAAGTACCGCAGAAGGCACAGCGCGGAATCCCTTGCAAAACAAGCCCTCGCTTATACACGATAATAGCAGTAGACTATTTGTGGATTTCGGGCATCCTTCCCTGCGAAACGGCAGGAAGGACGCTGCATGACTGACCTTGACCTGATCGACCGCAAGATCGTCGCCGAGTTGATGCGCGACGCGACCCTGCCCATCGCGCAGATCGCCGACAAGGCAGGCCTGTCGCAGACCCCGGCCTGGAAGCGCATCCAGAAGCTGGAGGCCGCTGGCGTCCTTACCCATCGCGTCGCGCTGGCCGACCCGGCCAAGCTTGGTTTCGGTCTGACGGTCTTTGTCGGCATCGAGGCCCCCGACCATTCCGCGACCTGGCGCGAGTCCTTCTCCAAAGCGGTCCATGCCATCCCCGAGATCATGGAGGTCTACCGCATGGCGGGCGAGCTTGACTACCTGCTCCGCGTCTCGGTATCGGACATGGCCGCCTACGACGCGCTGTACAAGCGGCTGACAGATGCGGTTGCGATCAAGAACGTGACCAGCCACTTCGCGATGGAGCGGATGAAGTTCTCGACCGCCTATCCGGTGGACACAAGCTCCCGCTGACCGGCAGAGAATGGTGTTCTCTTTCCCACGCCGTCTTTGGAACCCGGATACACGACTGACCTGCTAGACCTTAATGACTCTGACACGCGACTCGGCGAGGAATGCGATGACCACGACATTGATCGGCCCCGGACTTGCGGGTTCGCCAGCGCCGCATTGCCAGCAGGGAAAGGCGCTGCGCGTCACACGGGTCACTGCAGCGGCAGTTGCGCGGTCCCGCCGGGCCGAAGATCAGAGGATCCGCTTGTGAAGCCCTTCCTGCGTGACCCGCACCATGGCCGTTCATTCTATGCCGCCCTTGCGATCTTCGTCCTCGCCTACATCGCGACCATGGCCCTTGTGATCGCCCCGGATCAGGTCAAACGGGCGCTCGACGCACCCTGGACGGAGCGTACCAGATAGGCTCTTCGGCAATGACCCTGGCGTAGATAAGATACTGCGCCGGGGCCACTGGGGTGCTCGATCCGGTCAGGCCGCCAGATGCGCGGGCTTTTTCCCGAGGATGATCATCCCCAGGATGTCGTCATCGGTGACCTTGTCCACGTCCACCGTGCCGACCAGCTGGCCGTTCTTCATCACGCTCGCCCGGTCGCAGAGCTTCATCACGTTGTGGATGTCATGCTCGATCAGGAAGATGCCCAGGCCTTGCGCCTTCAGCTCCTGGATCAGCTCGGCCACCATCTGGGTCTCGTGCGGACCCAAGGCGGCCGTCGGTTCGTCCATGATCAGGATCTTGGCGTTGAAATACACCGCCCGCGCGATGGCGACCGACTGGCGCTGACCCCCCGACAAGGCGCTGACGGGCACGTTGAACTTGCGGAAGTTGGGGTTCAGACGGCCCATGATCTTCCGGGTCTCGGCCTCCATCCGGCTGTCGTCGAGGAAGCCGAAACTGTTCACCAGCTCGCGCCCGAGGAACAGGTTTGAGGCCGCATCGACGTTGTCGGCCAGCGCAAGCGTCTGGTAGATCGTCTCGATGTTCTGGGCGCGGGCGTCGCGGGGGTCCTTGATCTCGACCTCTTGCCCGTTGATGAGGATCTGGCCCGAGTCCTTCTGATAGGCGCCCGACAGGCACTTGATCAGCGTCGACTTGCCCGCGCCATTGTGGCCCAGAAGACCCACGACCTCGCCCGGGTAAAGGTCGACGGTGACGTGGTCCACGGCCTTGATCCCGCCGAAGGAAATCGAGATGTCGCGCAGTTCGACAAGCGGGGTTCCCGTTCTGTCTACCATGGTCTCAGCCCCTCACTTGACGCGTTTGCGGTAAACGATGTCCAGCCAAACGGCGAGGACAAGTGCGATGCCGATCACGATCCGCTGGTAGGACCCGTCGCCAAAGCCGATCAGCACCATACCGGTCTGGAGGCTGGTCAGGATCAGTGCCCCGATGATCGCGCCGTAGATCGTGCCGACGCCACCGGCCAGCGAAGTGCCGCCGACAACGGCTGCCGCGATGACGTACAACTCGTCCAGGTTGCCCATCGCGTTCGTCGCGCTGTTCTGCCGCGCCGCGCCGATCACGGCGGCGACGCCGGCCAGCGCGCCCATCAGGGTAAAGATCTTCACCGTCATGGCGCGGGTGTTGATGCCTGACAGCGCGGCGGCCTCGGGGTTGCCCCCGATGGCAAAGACATAGCGGCCGAACCGGGTGCGGGTCATCAGGATCGTCATGCCGATGGCCACGAAGATCATGATCAGCACCGGATAGGCAAAGCCATGGCCAAAGCTGGCGCAGACGTCCGAGTAGATGTCGCCGCCCTTCTGGGCGCAGGCCGGAACCTCTTGCCCGATGGCCGCATAGTATTTCTGGATGTTCCCCGTCGGCCAGACGTAAGAGTTGACGATCAGCGTCGCGCCAAGGATCACCGCGCAGACCAGACCGATGACGAAGGTCTCGGCCCAGACCGGGCGTTGCGCAAAGCCGTGGGTCTTGCGTGCCCGGCGGCCGTTCAGGAAGGCCCAGACGACGAAGACGCAGGCGATGACGGCGAAGATCCAGCTTCCCGTCTTGCCCAGCGCCCCGAAGGACCCGCCGCCGATCAGCGCGAAGGTGTCGTCCAGCGGCGCGATGGTCTTGCCGCCCGCGACCAGGAAGGCCGCGCCGCGCCAGACCAGAAGGCCGCCCAGCGTCACGATGAAGGACGGAATTCCCAGGAAGGCGATCAGCACGCCCTGGAAAGCCCCGATCAGCGCACCCATCGCGATGCCGAAGATCACCGTGATGATCCAGATCGTCGGATGGCCCAGACCCAGGGCCGGTGTCAGGTATTCAACCTGCAACAGCCCCATGTACATGCCCACCATGCCCATGATCGACCCCACCGACAGGTCGATGTTGCGGGTGATGATGACCAGCACCATCCCCGTCGCCATGATGCCGATATAGGCGGTCTGGACCGACAGGTTCCACAGGTTCCGGGGCGTCAGAAAGCCGTTCGCCTCGGCCTGGCTGGCCCCAAGAAGCAGCGTCGGGCGGCCAAGGACGACGGCCGAATAGGCCTCGAAGGCGATCCAGATCAACAACAGCGCGCCGACCATGCCCAAGAGACGGGGGTCAATCTCGGTCGCGCGCAGGAAACGGGTGAACCCGCCTTCGTTCGGCGCATGGGTCGTCGGGGATTGGGGTGTAGCGGTCATGTCCTCGTCCAGCCTGAGAGGGATGGGGCTGCGCCGGAACCGGGCGCGTCATCGCGCGCCATCAAGCCTTGCAGGGGCAACGTCCAGCCAGGAAAAAGGTCGGCGCCGCCCCGAAGGACGGCGCCGCAGGGTCAGATCACTGGCAAGCAGCGACGTCGGGCATCGCGCCTTCGCAAGCCTGCTCTTTCGAGATGTGGCCCGCGTCGATCGCCAGACCGATGGTCTCCTTGGTGATCGGAGTCGGGTTCAAGAGGATGGCGTTCATTTCAACGCCCTTCTCGCCGCCCGAGAACTTGCCCGCACCCGGGATCGCGTCCAGCGCCGCGCCATCGGCCAGGGCCGAAGCGATTTCGCCAGCCGACTTGCCAAGGTCACGCGCGTTCTTCCAGACCGAAACCGTCTGGGTGCCGCGCGCGACGCGGTTGATCGCCGCAAGGTCGCCGTCCTGGCCACCCAGCGCCACGTTCAGGCCCTGCGCCGCAAGGGCAGCTGCCGCACCGCCCGCCATGCCGTCGTTCTGCGACAGAACGGCGTCAACGGCGTTGTTGTTGGCGGTCAGGATCT
>OFDC01000186.1_pt1 | contig 62626 bp, 49 predicted proteins | sample 1520941 | NCBI WGS metagenome assembly OFDC01 (sample SAMEA94258168, study PRJEB24077) | hot springs metagenome | biome: Aquatic biome; feature: Water | place: India | collected 2012-12-06 | depth 5 m | reverse complement strand
TCCGGAGACGTGGGTGAGTGGCTGAAACCAACGGTTTGCTAAACCGTCGTACTGGGATTACCGGTACCGAGGGTTCGAATCCCTCCGTCTCCGCCAGGCTTGCTTCCACAGAGCACCTCAAATATCCAAAAAGCCGCAGAAATGCGGCTTTTTTCGTATCTTGCCGATCCGCAATGTTCTGCATATGTTCCGTCTATTCCACACAGAGTGTGGGTCTGAGTGTGGGTCTGGAAAGGACAGGATCGATGGGAAAATTGAGTGCAGTTGCGGTCAAAAACCTGAAAGAGCCCGGACGGTATTCCGATGGCGAAGGGCTCATCCTCAAACTTGCCGCGCAAGGACGCGGCAGCTGGATCCTTCGCATTCAGGCTGATGGCAAGCGGAGAGACATCGGACTGGGCACCATGTCCGATATGGGGTTGTCAGACGCTCGCGAATCAGCGCGAGCGATACGCAAACAGTTGAAGGCGGGCATCGACATTGTCGCTGAGCGCAAAAAAGCAGAGGTCGTAGTGCCGACCTTCAGCGAAGCCGCAAAAATGGTCCATAGCGAGCACAAGGCTGCCTGGAAAAACGGCAAACATCAGGACCAATGGATCAACACCCTCGAGTCCTACGTCTTCCCCCGAATTGGCAACCATCTGGTCTCCGATATCGAAGGTCCTGCGATCAGGGACGTCCTTGCACCAATCTGGCTGACCAAGCCGGAAACAGCGCGCCGGGTACGCCAAAGGATCGGAGCAGTGCTGGATTGGGCCTGCGCGAAGGGTTTTCGTGAGACAGAGGCGCCGCTGCGTTCGATTGCGAGGGGATTGCCTCGGCAACCCCGGACGAAATCACATTTTGACGCGATGCCGTTTCGCGAGATTCCAGCATTCATGAGGTCTCTTCGCGAGCGTCAGTCAGTCGGTCGCCTTGCACTTGAATTGCTCATTCTCACGGCTGCTCGTTCTGGCGAGATACGTGGATGTGAGTGGCAGGAAATCGATCTGTCCAAACGCCTGTGGACCGTGCCTGCAAAGCGCATGAAGGCTGGGGTCACGCACGTGATCCCTCTGTCTGATGCTGCCTTGGATGTTCTTGCGCGTGCGGAGAAGGTTCGGGCAGCGGCATCCGATCTCGTTTTCCCCGGACAAGCGCCAAAGCAACCGCTTTCTGACATGACTTTGCTCAAGATCCTTCGGGACAAAGGCCTGCCTGTCACCGTCCACGGCTTTCGATCCTCGTTCAGGGATTGGGTGGCAGAGAAGACAGATTTCCCCGGTGAGGTCGCTGAAGCAGCGCTAGCGCATACAATACAAAACAAGGTCGAGGCAGCTTATCGGCGAACGGACTTCTTAGAAAAGCGAAAGACATTAATGAACGAATGGAGCCAATACTGCTTGTCTGCATCGGCATAAGGGGTTTCCTAAGCGTGCGCCCTACGTTGTGAGGAACCGGTCCCTAGGCCACCAATGAAATTATTGGCCAGAGTTTCGCGTAGCCTCTGCTGTCAGGGTGTACGGGATGAAGCTGGCTGCATCGTCAGGTGAGCCGTGTCCCTTGAATTTGGCAACGGCCGGATAGGCGAAGATCGGGCGGCTGCGTGGCGGCATCACCGCGCGGGCCGGACGAGGTGGGGGCCCCATGGTCGGTGCGCCCGGCGGCGGAGCTCCCGGCGGCGGGCCGGCCTCATCAGGCGTTGCGCGATGGGCAAGCAGCACTCGCGGCGCGGTGCCAGTTTCGCGCCAGGCCATCAGTGCCGCGAGCAGCGGGAAGGCATCAGGGCCATCACCGCCGTCGCAATGGCCCATGCCGGGGAACAGGAACAACCGCACCGCATCATCACGGCGGCTTGAGCCGAGCGCGAGGCCGACCTTGTCGTAGTAATCAATGGTGCCGAGCGGCGAAATGTGCGGGTCAGCCCAGCCGTGCCACAGGATCAGCTTGCCGCCATGCGCCGCGAAGAGCGCTAAATCGGGGTTGTCGGCATTGTAGCGCCGCCGTGCCTCTGCCTCGCGCGCTTCCATCGCCGCCGTGAAGGGGAAGCTGGCAATCGTATAAGGCGGATCGGGATTGGGCGTGAACAGCAAGTGGTTGATCGTATCATCGGCGAAGCGCGCGCTCATGATCGGAGCGGTCTTCACCGGCGGCACGAACACGCCAACCCATTCCATCTCGCTCCCGCGCATGATTGCGCCGACTTCCAGCTTGCGGCCAGCAGCATCGGTCGCACCGGCATAGATCCGGCGCACTGCGGTGATCTGCGCAAGCGTGAGGCAATCGCCCGGCTTTGGCGCCCGCCGGCAGCGCAGAGGCGCGGGGTCATAGCGGCATTGGCGCGGATCGGTGATCTGGCCATCGACCAGTCCGTCGAGCCCGTCGCAGGCCTTCAGCACCGCCTTGTGCAGCAGCGGCATATCTGCGGCGGTCAGAAGCGGCGCGCCATCAGGGCCAGTATTGGCCCTGGCCAGCCAGCCGTGATGGAAGCTGTTCTGCGCGGCAAAGTTGAGCGCGGGCGCACCGGCGGCGATGGCATCGAAATCCTCAGGGTAACGCTGCGCCTCGATCAGCGCCTCGCGCCCGCCGTCCGAGCAGCCCGAGAAATAGGCGAAGCGCTGCGGCTGGCCGTAGAACGCCTTGATCAGCGCTTTGGCGGCCAATGTGGTGACATGGACGCCGCGGTGCGCAAAATCCTCACGCTGCTGCGGGTTGCTCCCCCAGGCTCTATCCATGCCCTGATGGCCCATGTCGGTGGAGGCGAGAGCAATAGAGCCATCGGTGACGGGCGCGCAGCCTTCCGCCTTTTCCGGATTGATCCGCAGATTGCCGCAGAGCCCGCCGCAGCCGGTCTGGATTAAACGCTGGGTCCATCCGGCGAGCGGCAAGCGCACCTCGAAGCGGATGGCAGGGGCAATCGTGCCGGTGACGGCGCAATAGGCATGAGGCCCGGCGACTTCCTGCGCGGCCAGCGTGGTCGCCGCACCGGTGGCTGGAGCGAGATCGAGCCCGGCAAGGCTGGCGCAGGAGGTGACCGGGGCGACCGGTTCGAGCGGGGCAAGCGCAAACGTCTGCGCCGAGGCCGCCACCGGCCCAAGGAGCGCGATGATCGTCGCGAGCAGCAGCGTCCTCAGCATGGACTGTCCTTCAAGGTTTGGTCGCAAAGGCGCGCCGCAGGAATGCCATGACATGCGCCAGATTCCCCATGGAATCGAAGGCGCTGTCGGCGTGGTCTGCGCCTTCCCGGATTTCGAGCGTCGCGCGCCCGGGGCCGGCGACTGCGTTCACCCGCTCGGCCAGGATGCGGCTTTGCAGCATGGGCACGATGCAATCGGCGGTGCCATGCTGGAGCAGCAGCGGCGGCATGGTGGGCGAGACATAGGTAAGCGGGCTCGATGCCGCGACGGCGTCCGGGATGCGGGTGATCTCACCGCCGAGGTAGAGCGATTCCGGGCTGTCCGCCGCATTGTGGTTCTGCATCGAGGCGGGGCAGCCGAGCGCCTTCAATTGCTCGTCCATGCGCAGGAACTGGGTGGGGCCATACATCGAGACGATGGCGCTCACGCGGTCCGGCACTGCGTTGAGGCGGGAGCCGGGCAAGTCGAAGCGGGCATCGCCGCTGCTCAAGCCGGCCATCAGCGCGATATTGCCGCCGGCGGACTGGCCCCACAGCGCGATGTGGGCGGGATCGAGGCGGTAGCGCGCGGCATTCGCGCGCAGGAAGCGCACCGCCCCGCGGGCATCCTGCACGGCGGCGGGAAAGCGGGCCTCGGCGCTCATGCGGTAGTTGATGCTGGCGAGCGCGATCCCTGCGGCGTTGGCTGCTTCGACATCATTGCGGAAGTTTGGCCCGAGGCCCGCCTTGTCGCCGAACTTGAACGCGCCGCCATGGATGAACACGACCACCGGGTGCGGGCCCGCACCTTGCGGAAGATAGAGGTCGAGCTTCTGGCTGGGCGACACAGCTGTGTAGGCAAGGTCAGCAAAATCAGGTGCGCGGGTCTGGTAGAAATAGAGCCGCGCGCCGATCCCGCCGAGCACGGCAAGTCCGACGACAACAGCAAGGAGGGTGCGCCGCGACAGGCGTCGGGATCGGCCGGTTTCACCCATGGCTTTCCATCCTGACCATGCACGCAGCGAGGCCTGCCGCAAGGATCGGCACGCAGAAGATGCCGAACACGCCGACCAGCGGCATGCCGGTGCCGATCGCCCAGCCGCCGAGCAGCGGGCCGACCAGCGCGCCGATCCGGCCGACGCCCATCGCCCAGCCCAGCCCGGTCGCGCGCATTTCAGCGGGATAGACGCTTGTGACGAGCGGATAGTTGGCGTTGACCCCGCCCTGCAACGTCACCCCGATCAGGAAGCTCACCACCAGCAGCGCACCGAGCCCCATCGGCACGCCGCCGAACACGAGGAACAGCACAGCGGCCAAGGCAAGGTTTGCCAGGACCAGCCGGCGCAGATCGAAGCGCGTGGCAGCGAAGCTGATCGCGATGGTGCCGACGCAGGCGCCCGCGCTGTAGATCGCGCTGGCGATGATGGCCTGCGTTGGCGGCAGGCCCGCGGCGATGGCGAGCTTGGTGATCCAGCTGCCGATGAAGTAGAGCGCCATGAAGCCGCCCACCGTGCAGACCCACAGCAGCAGCGTGCTCGTCCGGCGCGCCCCGCCCAGCGCCTCGGCAACGGAGAAGCGGGCCTCCTCGCGGGTTTCGGGCGCTTCGGGCAAGAGCCACCAGCACAGCGGCAAGAGCGCGAGCGTGAGCGCGCCCGCCGCGATGAACACCATCGGCCAACCATAGAGCGGCAGCGCCCAGGCCGTCGCGAACCCCGCCAGCGTCGCGCCCACCGGATAGCCCGCCTGCGGCACACCCGCCGCGACATGGCGCCAGCGCGGCGGCGCGAAACCGGCCGACAAGGCGGTGATGCTGGCGAGAACCGTACCGATGCCGAGGCCCACAACCAGCCGGATCGCCGCAAGCGTCCAGATATCGCCAGCAAACGCGCTGACGATCATCGCGCCCGCCATCAGCAACAGCGCGAGGAGGATCATCGGCCGCCGCCCCCAGCGGTCCGCCAGCGGCGCCAGAAAAATCCCCCCAAGGCCCATGCCGAGCAGCCCTGCGCTGAACACGACGGCAAAGGCTTCAGGCCCCACGGCAAACTGTTGCTGCAGGGCCGGGGCGACATAGGTCAGCGCGAAGATGTTCACGCCGTCGATCATGTTGAGCACGAAACACAGCGCGGTCACCATCTGCCCGCGCCGCGACCATGGTACCGGCGCGGCGCGGGGGATGGTGTCAGGCGAGGCGTCCATGGCGAGGCGCACCGGCTGCGGCCCAGCTGCGATCAGAACTTGGCGGCCAGGCGGATGCCGTAGAAGCGCGGGGTGTTGACCCCGAAGTTCACCGCGTTCGGAACCGGCTGGGGTGTCGGCACGAAGTTGCCATTGGTGCCGCCGTAGCTGCCGACATAGTTGTTGGGACCGCTGGTCTTCTGGAGCTTGTTCTCGATGTTCTCGACAAAGGCCTGCACGGTCCAACGGTCACCCGGCGCGGCATAGGTCAGGCTGGCATCGCTGCGGGTGAAGGCCTTCTGACGGAACTGCACCACATTCGACAGATCGGTCAGCAGATAGCTGGCGCTGTACTTGACGAGGCCGCGCAGGCGCAGTTCGCTGCCATTGCCAAGCTCGAAGGCGTGGCTCAGAATGCCGGTCGCGGTGAACTTCGGGCTGCGGTCGATCGATTGCCCGGAATAGTCGAACTGCGCGCCGCTGTTCCGGCCGGTCTTGAGCTCGGTGATCTTCGAGCCGCCGACGGTGAAGTTGCCGCTGAAGCTGGTGCGAGGCGCAAACTGATAGCTGAACTCGTTTTCCCAGCCATAGATGTGCGACTTGCCGATGGCGGTATAGAGCACGCCCGGCGGGGTGCCGCCCGGTCCGAAGAACACCAGCGAATTGAACTGCTGCTTCGCATAATCATAATAGAACAGGTCGCTGGTCAGCGTCAGCCCCGGCAGCAGCTTGCCCTTGTAGCCCAGTTCGAAAGCGGTCAGGCTTTCCGGGCCATAGGCCTTGGTGCCCCCGGTCGAGGGATCGAAGTCGTTGAAACCACCGGCCTTGTAGCCCGTCGCCACCGAGGCGAAGATGAGGTCGCGCGGGGTGATCTGGTAATTGAGCCCGACCCGCCACGTCACCTTGCCGTTCGACGAATTCCCGTTGTTGGGCGTGCCGATGCAGTCGTTTGGATAGCGGCAAGGCTTGCCATCGGGATCGAGCCAAGCGCTGCCGGGATCGAAGGGTGAACCCGCGCCCGGATTGAAGAACGGCACGGCAAAGGTGCCGACCCGCTTGGTCTCGTCATGCGTGTAGCGGATGCCCGCGATCACGCCGAGCGCCTCGGTGGCGTGCCAGGTGCCCTGCGCAAAGAAGCCGTAGGAGCGGTGGCTGGTGCGGTTCACCGGATCGATGCTGTTCTGCCAGGTGTCCGTATTGGCATAGGTGCCGACCGGCGCGTACCACTGGTGATCGCTCTCGCGGATTTTCTCGAAGTAGTAGTTGGCGCCGATCACGTAATCGAGCGTGCCGGGATTGACGTTCGACAGCCGCGCCTCGACCTGATCGGTGGTGATGTTGCCCTGATAGTTGGCGAGGAAGAAGGCCGAAGTTCCGGGGAACACCGGGCTCGGGCCAGCGCCGGTCACGTTGACGAGCGGGTTGTTCGTGCTGGTGGTCTGATTGTTGATCTTGAAGTGCTGGTGGCTGCCCATCACGTCCAGCTGCACGCCGCCGAACCTGGCGTTCACGGTGCCGAGGAAGTTCTGGAAGTCCGTGTCCTGGAACGCCGGGACCGGGTTGGCGAGGATCTTGAACTGCGCAGAACCGCCAGCCTGAAGCGAATCGAGCAGCGCCGCGCCGACGCCCACACCGCCCTGATGGCCGATCGTCACCACGCCGGTCAGGGTCAGATTGTCCGAAGGCTTGGCGATGATCGAGAAGCGGCCCGTCTCGTCGGACTGGTCGCTCTTGGCCTTCTGGTTGCCGGGGGTGAAGGTGTAGCTGCTGGTCGGCGGCACCGCATTGGTGTCGGTCATCGAGAAGCCCTGCGGCTTCAGGAAACCGTCGCGCCGGTTGATATTGCCGGCGATGCGCACGGCAACCGTGCTGCCCAGCGGCACATTGATCGCCCCTTCACCGCGGAAGGTATTGTAGTTGCCATATTCGAACCGGCCATAGCCCTCGAACGATCCGATCACCGGCTTCTTCGTGATGACGTTGATCGCGCCGCCAGTGGACGAACGGCCATAGAGCGTGCCCTGCGGCCCGCGCAGCACTTCAACACGCTCGATGTCGAAATAGGCCAGCCCCTGCTGCTGGCCCCGGCCGACAAACGCGCCATCGACGTTGTAGGCAATGCCCAGTTCGCCCTTGCTCGTCTGGTCGGTCGAGGTGACGCCGCGAATGGCGATATTGGTGCCGAACCCGCCGGTGCCGATGTTGAGCCCGGGCACGAGGTTCTGAAGATCGGTGACCGTGTTCACGCCGACGGTCTTGAGATCGCCGCCGCCGACGACCGAAACCGCCGCCGGGACCTTGAGCACGCTTTCCGAACGTTTGAGCGCGGTGACGATGATCTCGCCGCTATCGGCGGTGGCTGCGGCTTGCGGAGTGGCCTCTTGCGCCAGTACCGGTCCGGCAAAGGCGAGCGCGGCGGCAAGCGCGGTCATCGCAGCGCCGGTTCGCATGAAAGTGTGGTGCGGCGCGGTGCGCGCGGCCGAAAGCCTGAAGGTCATCCTGATATCTCCCCTCGATCTCGCCCCGTCGTGATCCGGCCGGGGTCCTGTCTGGATTGCATCATATCGGGCGGGGCAGCGGAATGCGCCTAGACCTTGGTCTAAACCCATGTGCTTGCGGGCTTCTTCATTCTGTTCGATGGTTGCGCTGACGCTGCCTCATGGATGCCGGGTTCCCTCATGCGTGTTCTGCTGATCGACGATCATCCGCTCTTCCGCCAGGCTATGGCGGCAACGATTGCCGGGATTGCGGCCGATATCGCCATCGCGCAATGCGACAGTCTGGCCGAGGCAAGGCGCTTGCTCGCCCAAGGGGATGCGCCCGCACTCATCCTGCTCGATCTCAAGCTGCCCGACAGCCAGGGCATGGGCGGGCTGTTGTCTCTGAAGGCCGAGCACCCGGAAGTGCCGGTTGCGATCGTATCGGCGAGCGATGATCCCGAAACGGTGCAGACTGCGCTGGCCTGCGGGGCGGCCGGGTTCGTTTCAAAGGCGGCCGGGATCGAGGAGCTGTCTGCCGCGATCGAGGCCTTGCTGGGGGGCGAGGGCTGGTTCCCCGAAGCTGGTATCGAGGCTGGCCGCGCGCCTCTGACGGCTACACAGATGCGGATACTGGACGGCGTTCACCGCGGCCTGATGAACAAGCAGATCGCCTATGAAACCGGGCTCAGCGAGGCGACAATCAAGTATCACCTCACGGGCTTGTTCCGCAAATTCGGGGTGCAGACCCGCGCTCAGCTGCTGGCGCTGGCACGCGAGCGGTCCTCCCCGTCCTGACCGCGCGGCGTGGCGGCTTCCTGCGCCGCCACCAGGCGGGCCTGCAATTCAAGCGGAGCAAGCGGCTTTGCAAGGCATTCGATACCCTCGCCGTCCAGCTCGGCGATCCAGCCCGGCTCGGGCGTTGCCGTCACCATGATCCGCACCCGCGCCCGCGTTGCCAGCGCGCGCAGCAGTGCGAGGCCGTCGCCGTCGCCAAGGTGATAATCGGCAAGTACTACGTCCCATGAGTCCGCAAGCGCCAGTGCTTCCGCCACTGATCCAGCGGTGTCTACCCGCGCGCCCCAGCGTTTGAGCAGTGCGCTGGTGCCGATCAGCACATCGCGCTCGTCATCGACGCACAGCACGCGAAGTCCGGCGAGATCGGCAGCCGCGCGCGGCGGGACCGGACGGAGGCGCACCGGTGCGGCCATCGGCACCGTCACCGCGAAGACGCTGCCCCGGCCCGGCGCCGAGCGCACGCCGATGCGGTGACCCAGAACATCGGCAATCCGCGCCACGATGGCGAGCCCAAGGCCCGCGCCCGCAGACAACGACTGGCCCTCGTCGAGCCGGCTGAACTCGGCAAAGGCGCTGGGTAGCTTGTCGGCGGCAATCCCCACGCCGGTATCGCGCACCTCGATCTGCACCGCGCCCTGCCGCCGCCGCGCGCAGACCACGACGCGCCCTTGCGGCGTGTAGCGCAACGCGTTGAGCATGAGGTTCTGCAGCATCGAGCGCAGCAGATCGCGGTCGGAGCGCACCCATAGCGCGGTCGGGATGACCACGAGTTCGAGCCCGCGTGTACGGGCCTGCACCGCAAATTCCTCCGCTAGAGAGGTCAGCAGTTCGCCCAAATCGACCGAACCGGGACGCGGTTCCAATGCGCCGATCTCAAGCCGGGATAGATTAAGGAGCGCACTCAGCAGCCGGTGCGCGCCCTCGACCGACTGGTCTGCCTTGCGCAGGAGCGCGGTGGCCGGATCGGTGTCTTCCGCGCTCACCAGTGCATTGCCGAGGAACAAACGGGCGGCATGAAGGGGCTGGACAAGATCATGGCTGGCCGCCGCCACAAAACGGCGCTGTGCACCGGTGGCCTGCTCGGCCTTGCGGGTTGCCTCGGCCAGCGCCGAGTTGGCCGAGACGAGCGCGGCAGTGCGCTCCTCCACCAGCGCTTCGAGCTCTGCCTTGCTACGCGTGAGCACGTCCTCGGCTGCGCGGAGATCGCTGACATCGGACAGTGTGAGAAGGAAATCGCCACTCGCCAGCGGCCGGCCTGCGATCTGGACGATCCGGCGCTCACCTGCGTCATGGGGTTTTGCGACCGGATGATCCTCACCGCCAAGGATCCGGCCGCCGCGCACAGTATGCGCGCAGGCTAGCAGGCGTTCGCGAAGGTCGATGGCCCAGCTTTCCGCCTCCCCCGGCTCCACCAAAGCGGGCAGTAGTTTCCCGACGTGGACGTCATCGGCCGAGAGCGCGAGGAAGCGCAGGAGTGCGGCATTCCATGCGACCAGCGCAAACTGGAAATCGAGCACGCAGACCGCCTGCGGCAGGCTGTCGAGGGTGGTCTGAAGCAGCTCGCGGTTGAAGTTAACCGCGTGTCCGGCCTCGTCGAGAATGCTGCTGATCTCGCGCGCGTCCTGCGAATCCACGGCAAGCGCGATGGCGACGACGTTGCGCGCGGAGGATGCGCCGATCACGCCGGCCAAGAGCCGCTCGGCCGAACGAGCCAGCGCGGGCGACACCGACGCATCATCGCCCAGCGCACCGTGCCGACCTTCTGCCATGAAGTCGCGGAGCGCCTTGTCGGCTTCCGTCTGACCAAGGAACTGGGCGAGCAGGGCGCGCAGATGCGCAACCGTCGCCCTGATCTGCCGTCCCTCACCCAGCGGGGTGCGACCGCTCGGCTCGACGAAGCTGTTGGCCTGGATCGTATCGATCAGGCGCGGCGCTGTGCGCAGCGATACAACAACGAAGAGCAAGGCATTGAGCGCGAGACTGGCCCACACCGCCATGACCGGACCGCCTGAGCCGGCCAGCACGCGCGTCTGTGTAAAGAAGGCGGGTCCGGCGATGGTGACAGCCCAGACCATCATCCCCGCCGCGATCCCGGCCATCGCCCCGCGTGCATGGGCCCGCCGCCAATAAATTCCGCCGATCAGCGCCGGGCCAAGCTGGGCGAAGGCAGTGAGCGCGGTCTGGCCCAGTTCGGTCGGACCTTCCACCTGCTGGATGCTGCGATAGTAAGCCCAAGCCAATGCCGCCATGGCAAGGATCGTGAGCCGCCGCGCACGCAGCACGGCGCTGCCCGCATCGCGCGGCGCGCCGGGCACGCTGTCGGCTTCGCTGCGCAGCCGCGCGAGCAGCGGCAATACGATCTCGTTGGAGACCATGGCCGAGACGGCGGTCAGTTCGACCACGACCATGGCCGCACCGGCCGAAAGCCCGCCGAGCAGGGCAAGCAGCGTGACCGCCGGGAAGCCAGCCCGCTCCGGCACGGCGAGTACCTGCAGCTGCGCCACAACGCCCGGCTCACCCAAGCCGGCACGCACTGCGACTGCAATCACCAGTGTGGCGAACACCCAAAGCCCAAAATAGAGCGGCACAATCCACGCCGCAGTCCGGCTGTCCGCCACATCCTCGATGGCGACGAAACTTAGATGGAACTGGCGCGGGAGGGTAAAGGCTGTGACGGTGCAGAGCATCACGAGCGTCACGAATGCGCCGTCGATGCCCGGTCCTGCCGGCACTGCGGCCATGAAGGTAGGCGCAAGGCCGCGTGGTTCGCTTGCGAAGAGCGCCAAAGCCAGTGCTGCGACAGCCAGCAGGCCGAGCAGCTTGACCGCCGATTCGAACGCCAGCATGCCGACAAGGCCGCGGTTGTGCTGGGTCAGGCTTGGCCGCCTTGCGCCGAACAGGATTGCGATCCCGGCCAGCACCGCCGTCAACCCGGCCGTCTGCCAGCCTTCGGTATCAAGCCCGCCGCCGATATGCCGCCACGCGCCGGTCAGCACTGTCAATTGGAGCGCGATGTAAGGCAGCGCGCCAAGGCCTGCGACAATGGTCGCAAAGATGCCAAGGCTGCGGCTCTTGCCATAGCGCGCCGCGAGGAAGTCGGCGAGCGAGCCGACATTCTCACGCTTGGCCAGCAGCGCAATCCGCCGCCACACTGAATAGCCGGCCGTGATCGCCAGGATCGGCCCGAGTGCATTGGCGACAAACAGCCAACTGCCCCGGCTGGCATCTCCCACCGCCCCGAAATAGGTCCATGCCGAACACAGCGTGGCAAGCGAAAGGCCGTGCAGCAGCGGGCGCAAGCGCGTGCGCAGCGCGGAGGCGGCAAGCCGATCCGCAGCCCAGCCGATCGTAACAAGCACGATAAGGTAGCCAGCAAGCGCCGCGACCACTGTCCATATTGATGGCATGGTTTTTTGATATCAAGCCCGGACCGCCAGCACCAGCATCAACCCATACAAACCGAAAATCCCGCAGCGAACGCGCCAATGAGCGACGTGCTGATGGGCGGCGACTGCCAAGGGTATAAGCGCCGAAGCCAGTTTGGCGCCTTCAGCCCAGATTTTCATGCGGCGCCGTGATGCCTCGTCTGGTCGTGACCAGGCAGTTCGTGGCTCGCCATTCACCAGCACATCCTGATCGGGTGCTGCCGGAAGCGGAACGCCGCGTCGTGGGACGAAGCGGTCGATCCCTCGCGCCATGCCAAATGGCAGTTCATGCGCCAAAACCCGACTTAGCTGCAAATGGTCTGCGGGAGCCTCGCAGAATGCTCATGCTGGGTCGGAAGACGTTCTTCAGATGGCCAATTTGGCCATTGGAGAATGAACATGGAAACGATCCAAACTGAATTTGAGCTTAGATCAGCCAAGCGTCAGGTCTGGAATGCAGGGCGCGCTGTAGGAGCGAAGCGGGCGCTGAAACCGAAGCAGATATGGGAGATCAGATTCTACCTCAATCAACGCCGCCGCTTGCGAGATCGGGCATTGTTTGACCTCGCTATCGACAGCAAGCTGCGTGGGTGCGGCCTCGTGCAGATAAAAATCGGCGACCTTGTCAGCGGTGGGCATATCCGAACGCGCGCGATTGTCATGCAGCAGAAAACGGGAAGGCCTGTTCAATTCGAACTGCTCCCCGACGCCCGGAGCAGCCTCTTGGCGTGGCTTGAACGCCGCGGCGGCACGGTGGACGACTATGTCTTTCCAAGTCGGGTTGATCACAATGGCCATCTGACAACCCGCCAGTATGCCCGACTTGTTGATGAATGGGTGACTGGGGTTGGCCTGATGCGAAGTAACTATGGCACCCACTCGCTTCGCCGGACGAAGGCGTCAAACATCTATCGGGCGACAGGCAACCTGCGCGCCGTGCAGATCCTTCTTGGCCATAGCAAGATCGAGAATACGGTCCGCTACCTCGGGATTGACGTGGAAGATGCTCTTGCTCTCGCCGAGAATACCGAAATCTGAAACGTTGGCTCCTCGCCTTTGGCGAGGAGCCATTCCCGATACGCCATGGACCCAACAGTCGCAAATGCAGGATGGGACGACCGCCAGCACCTTGCATCCCAGTTGCCAGCTAGCTTGACCTGCCAGCCCGATCCAATTGCCGTTCCTGCCAAGCAAATGGCGGCCAACTTGAACCAGAATTGCGGCAGTGCAGCAATTACTACTTGAATCGCTTCTCGACCCCGACCACACTTCGGTTGCATGCGGATCGCCATTGTTGATGAAAGCGCGAGCCGCGCGGCGGTCATTCGCGAAGGGCTGGCAGCCGTGGAAGGCTGCGAGATCTTCGTGGTGACCGAGCGGCGCGGGCTGGTGGCGCGGATCGGCGAGATCGCGCCCGACATCGTGCTGATGGACCTCGGCAACCCCTCGCGCGACGTGCTTGAGGAGTATTTCGCTGTCAGCCGTGTGCTGGGCCGCCCGATTGCGATGTTCGTGGATGAGAGCGACGAGGAATCGATCGCGGCGTCGGTCGATGCGGGCGTTTCGTCCTATGTGGTCGACGGACTTGCGCCGCATCGCATTCGCCCGATTCTCGACCTGGCGGTGCGCCGCTTCAATGCTTTTGCGCGGCTTGAGGCCGATCTCGCCGAAGCGAAGGGCAAGCTGGCCGAGCGCGAGGTGGTGGACAAGGCCAAGCGCATCCTGATGGACAGCCGAGGCTTTTCCGAGCCGCAGGCCTACTCGGAGCTGCGCAAGACCGCGATGAAGCAGGGCAAACGCATTGCCGACATTGCCGAGGCAGTCGTGACCGCGCACCAGTTGATGGGAGGGAAATGATGGCATCCGCAGCCGGATCCGGCGAAATGACCATCGGCTTCCTGCCGCTGGTCGATGCCTGCCTGCCGATCCTGGCGCGCGAACATGGCTTTGCCGAGGCCGAGGGCCTTTCGCTGCGATTGGTGCGGGACATGAGCTGGGCCACGGTGCTCGACCGGCTGCTTTATGGCCATAGCGATGCCGCGCATCTGGTGGCGCCACTGGCCATCGCGACAACGCTCGGGCGCGGGCGACCGGCCCAACCGCTTTCAGTGCCTTTCGTGCTCGGACTGAATGGCAATGCGGTGACGATGCGGCCTGATCTGGCGCGCACGGTGAATCCGGCGGGCGGGCTGGGCGATCCGGCCGCGGTTGGAGCGGCCCTCCGGGCGCATGTGGCCGCAACCGACAGGGCCCTGCGTTTCGGCGTGGTCCACCGCTATTCCAGCCATAACTACATGCTTCGCTACTGGCTGGCAGCCTGCGGCGTGAAGCCGGATGCGGACGTGGAGATCACCACCGTCGCTCCGCCGTTCTGCGCCGATGCGCTGGAATGCGGGGACGTCGATGCGATCTGCGTGGGCGAGCCCTGGAACAGCGTGGCGGTGGAGCGCGGCGCCGGCGAGATCGTGCTGGCGACGGCGCAGATATGGCGGCGCGGCGTGGAGAAGGTCCTGGCCTTTCGTGAGCCGGTGATGGAGGCGCGCCGAACCCAAGCTGAAGCGCTGGTGCGCGCGCTGCGCAAGGCTGGCGAGCACTTTGTCGATCCAGCTAACCTTGAAGCCAATGCGGCTATTCTGGCGCGTACCGAGTACCTCGATGGTGATGCAACACTGATCCGCCGCGCCATTTCGGACCGGCTGCTACTGCGCGAGGGCGGCGAGCTGCTGCACTATCCCGATTTCATGTTCCAGCACCGCGAGGCGGCGAACTTCCCGTGGGTGAGCCAGGCCGAATGGCTCTACAGCCAGATGGTGCGTTGGGATGGCCTCGCTTTCGACTCAGGCGATGCCCGCAAGGCGGCGCGCGTGTTCCGCCCTGACATATACCGCAGCGCATTATTGGGCACCGGAGACCCGCTGCCGGGGGCCAGTTCGAAGGTGGAGGGCAGCCTTGCGGGCCCCACGTCCGTATCCATGCAGCAGGGCATTATCACCATGGAAAGCAACAGCTTTTTCGATGGTAAGCCGTTCGATCCCGAACTGCTCGAAGCTTACATCGCAGAGCAGCGCGGCGCATAAAACTCTATTGCGGTGCAAAAAGCGCTTGCCGAACTGCCTGCGAATCACATAGCTTAAACCTAGGCCAGATGGTGCCGCTCAAGGTTGGGCGATCGCAGCACTCACCGGCCATCAGTTCCATCGCGTGGCAACGTCGCCGCCCAGACCTTCCCATTGGGGATGCGTTCGGGCGGCTTTTTCGTGTTTGTCGCGCCGCTTTCGAAGGGTGACCCAAATGAACGGACGACACACATTCAACCGGCGCAACATCGTGGTGGCGCTGTTCGCTGGGATCGCTCTGGCCAGCTGCGGCGGTGGCGGCACGGCGGAAAAACCTGCCGCTTCGGCCAATGGCATCGAAAAGCCCGTGCTCAAGCTCGGCTTTATCAAGCTGACCGACATCGCTCCGCTGGTGGTGGCGCAGGAGAAGGGTTTCTTCCGTGAGGAAGGGCTGACCGTGACGCTTGAACCGCAGGCCAACTGGAAGGTGCTGCTCGATGGCGTGACCGGCGGCCAGCTGGATGGGGCGCATATGCTCGCAGGGCAGGTGCTGGCCTCGGGCGCGGGGATCGGCAGCAAGGTGCCGCTGGTCACGCCGTTCTCGCTCGATATCAACGGCAAGGGCGTCACCGTTTCGAACCAGGTGTGGGACATGATCGCGCCCACATTGCCCAAGGGCGCGGACGGCAAGGTGCAGATGCCGATCCCGGCCTCTGCGCTCGCCCCGGTGGTCGCGAAATTCAAGGCCGAGGGCAAGCCGTTCAAGATGGGGATGGTCTTCCCGGTCTCCACCCACAACTACGTGCTGCGCTACTGGCTGGCGGCAGGCGGGCTCAATCCCGGCTTCTACCTGCCGGGCGACACCGCTGGTGTGACGGGCGCCGATGTGCAGCTTTCGGTCACCCCGCCGCCGCAGATGCCCGCGACGATGGAAGCGGGCACGATCAACGGCTATTCGGTGGGCGAGCCCTGGAACCAGGCTTCGGTTGCCAAGAAGATCGGCGTGCCGATCATCGTCGATCCCGATATCGCCGGAACCACGGGCGACAAGGTGTTCGGCTTGACGGCGGAGTTTGCCAGGAAGAACCCGAATACGGTCAAGGCGCTCACCCGCGCGCTGATCCGCGCCGCGATGTGGCTCGATGCCGACGGGGGCAAGAACCGGCCCGAAGCGGTCAAGATGCTCGCCAGCCCGAAATATGTCGGTGCCGACGAGAAGGTGCTGATGGCCTCGATGACGGGCAAGTTCACCTTTGGTTCGGGCGACACGCGCGATACGCCGGAGTTCAACTTGTTCTTCGACCAGCAGGCGAGCTATCCGTTCTATTCCGACGGCATCTGGTTCCTCACGCAGATGCGCCGCTGGGGTCAGATCGCCGAGGCTAAGGACGATCAGTGGTATCTCGATACGGTCAAGTCGGTCTACCGCCCTAATCTCTACGAGGAAGCCGCCAAGTCGCTTGTCGCCGATGGCAAGGCCAAGGCCGAACAGTTCCCGCAGACCGACGGCTTCCGCGTCTATGCCCGCAAGGCGATCGACGGCGTGGCCTTCGATGCCCACAAGCCTGCCGCCTACGCCGCCAGCTTCTCGATCGGCCTCAAGGCCGGTCAGAAGGTGACCCCGGCGGGCGTCAAGTAAGACAGGAGCGATGACGATGAACGCGGTCGCATTGCGCAAGGACGAATTCGTCGGCTCCGAAGCGGACGTCACGGAGGAGGGGGCGCCCCTCCTCCCCGAAGGAGAGCCGGAGACAACTGTGGAACTTGCCACGAAGCCCGAAAGGGCGCTGCCGTTCGGAATCAAGCTGCCCACGCCCCGCGCCGCGTTCGAGGCCATCTGGCCGCCGCTCGCCGGGATCAGCGCCTTCCTCGCGCTCTGGGCCGTGCTGGCACCGCTGGTCCACACATCACTCGGCACGTTGCCGGGGCCAGGGAACGTGTGGGAAGCCTTCCTCGGTTTGCTTGATGAAGCGGCCGCCTCGCGCGTCGCAGCGCAGGAAGCAATCGCGTCGGGCTATGCTTATACCGGCCCCCCGACCTTCATCGACCAGATCTTCACCAGCCTTGAAACCGTGGCCGCAGGCTTCACTCTGGCGACGCTGTTCGCGGTTCCGCTCGGCCTTGTCGCGGGCATGTCGAAGCGGGTCAATGCCGCCATCAATCCGCTGGTGCAGGTGATGCGTCCGGTCAGCCCGCTGGCGTGGCTGCCGATCGTGACGATGGTCGTCTCGGCCTCCGTCAGCAGCGACGATCCGGCATTGCCCAAGAGCTTTGTCATCTCGGCTGTTGTCGTGATGCTCTGCTCGCTCTGGCCGACGCTGATCAACACCGCCATCGGTACCGCAAGCATCGACAAGGACCTGATCGCGGTGGGCCGGGTGCTGCGGCTCGGCTGGTTCGCACGGCTGACCAAGCTCGTGCTGCCCTCCTCGCTGCCCTACATCTTCACGGGCATGCGCCTGTCGCTGGGCACGGGCTGGATGGTGCTGATCGCAGCGGAAATGCTCGCGCAGAACCCGGGCCTGGGCAAGTTCGTGTGGGACGAATTCCAGAATGGCTCCGAAAAGTCGCTGGCGCGGATCATGGTCGCGGTGGTGGTGATCGGCCTGATCGGCTTCGTGCTCGACCGCGTGATGATGGCGCTCCAGGCCTTCGTCAGCCGCAACCGCACCGTCTAAGAAGGGGCGCGCAAATGGCCACGATCCTTTCCCTCAAGGATGTCCGCAAGAGCTATACCGGCAAGACCGGGGGCACAAGCGAGGTGCTGGGCGGAATCGACCTCGATGTGGAGGAAGGCGAATTCATCGCGATCCTCGGCTTCTCGGGCGCGGGCAAGACCACGCTGATCTCGGCCATTGCCGGGCTGGTCGAACCCGATGCCGGCGAAATCCTGCTGCGCGGCAAGGCCATCGAAGGGCCTGACCGGGACCGCGGGCTTGTATTTCAGTCCTATTCGCTGCTGCCGTGGCTGACGGTTGGCCAGAATGTCGCGCTTGCGGTGGATTCGGTCCACAAGGATCGCAGCCGGGAAGCGCGCGCCGCGCTGGTGCAGCAGAAGGTGGACCTTGTCGGCCTGGCCCATGCGATGGATCGCAAGCCGGCGCAGCTTTCGGGCGGGATGCGCCAGCGCGTTGCCGTGGCGCGGGCGCTGGCGATGGAGCCCGAAATCCTTCTGCTGGACGAGCCGCTTTCGGCGCTTGACGCGCTGACGCGGGCCAAGCTGCAGGATGAGATCGACCGCATCCGCGAGGAGGAAAAGCGGACGATCATCCTTGTCACCAATGATGTGGACGAAGCGCTGCTGCTGGCAGATCGGGTGGCGGTTTTGACCCCTGCCCCAGCCGCGCGCATCGGGAGGATTTTCCCTGTGTCGCTGCCGCGCCCGCGCGACCGGGAGGCAGTGAACGACAGTGCCGAATTCCAGAAGCTGCGCACCGAGATCGTGAACTACCTTGGCGGTCTGGCGGGCGAGAAGGCAGCGCAGGGCAGCGAGTTCGGGCACTTGCCGAACGTCACCCCGCTCGATCTGGTGCCACCCCCCAAAGCCTATCAGGACGCGGCGAAGAAGGGTGCGACGCGGCGCTACTTGGAGTTCTGGAAGCTCCACAAGGTCTACCCCACACCCAAGGGGCCGCTGACCGTGGTCGAGGATTTCAATCTGATGATGGACAAGGGCGAGTTCGTCTCGCTCATTGGCCATTCGGGTTGCGGCAAGTCCACGGTGCTGACGATGGCGGCGGGGCTGAACGCGATCAGCAGCGGCGGCATCATCCTCGATAACCGCGAGATTGACGTGGCCGGGCCGGACAAGGCCGTGGTGTTCCAGGCGCCTAGCCTGATGCCGTGGCTGACCGCGCGGCAGAACGTCGCGCTGGGTGTGGAGCGGGTATACCCCCACGCAAGCAAGGCCGAACGGCGCGAGATCATCGACTACTACCTCGACCGTGTGGGCCTGGCCGATGCCAAGGAAAAGATGGCGGCGGAAATGTCGAACGGGATGCGCCAGCGCGTCGGCATCGCCCGCGCCTTCGCGCTTTCCCCGCGCCTGCTGCTGCTGGATGAACCGTTCGGCATGCTCGACAGCCTGACGCGGTGGGACTTGCAGGACGTGCTGGTCGAAGTCTGGAACCGCACCAAGGTGACCGCGATCATGGTCACGCATGACGTGGACGAGGCGATCCTGCTGGCCGACCGCGTGGTGATGATGACCAATGGCCCCAATGCCACGATCGGCAAGGTGCTGAAGGTCGATCTGCCGCGCCCGCGCGATCGCAAGGCGCTGCTGGGGCATCCGGATTTCTATGCTTACCGTCAGGAGGTCCTGCGCTTCCTGGCCGAATACGACCATGGGCCAAAGGCCCACGCCGCCTGAAACGCGGCCCGAATTGAGGGGATGCCTGAACGGACTTCTTTGAGGGGTTCAGGAGGAAAACATGAAAAAGACTGCATTCGCGGCGGCGCTCCTCGCGTCGTCGATCGCCTTCGCACACCCGGCTTTCGCGGCGGGAAAGGCAGCATTCGGCGATCCGGTGCCGGTGGGCAGCGGCTTGACGCTCGACCCGATCATCGATGCGCGCATTCGTTATGAGGGTGTGGACCAGCCCACGACCGATGCCGATGCGCTGACGGTGCGCCTGCGCACGGGGGTGGAATTGAAACATGCGCCTTCGCACCTCTCGATGCTGGTTGAAGCGGAAGGTACGCTTGGCCTTGTCAATGAATACAACGCGTTCCCGTTCCCGCTGCCAGGCAGCTCGCAGCGGCGGCCGCAGTATGCCGTGGTGGCCGATGGCCAGAGCATCGAGCTCAATCGTGCGCAGATCATGTACAAGGTGAAGAACTTCGCGCTGACCTTGGGGCGGCAGCGAATCAACCTCGATGACCAGCGCTTCGTCGGCTCGGTGGCGTGGCGCCAGAACGAGCAGACGTTCGATGCAGTGCGCGCCGAGGCGACCCTTGGCCCGGTCAGTCTCGATGCGACCTACGCGATCCAGCAGGATACGATATTCGGTTCCGACGCGGGACCGCGACGGGCCATCGAGGGGGATTTCGTCTTTCTGCAGGCGGGTGTGAAGGCCGGACCATTCATGCTCAAGGGCTTCTCCTACATCATCGACTATGATGAGGACTTCGCGTTCGGAAATTCGTCGCAGACGTATGGCGGACGCATCTCGGGCAGCGTTCCGCTGTCCAAGGCGGTGAAGCTCAACCTGCTGGCGAGCTATGCCCGGCAGATGGACATCGGGCGGAACCCGGTGAACTACGAAGCCGATTTCTTCGTTGGCGAACTCGGCCTTGCCTACCGGGGATTCACGCTGACCGGCGGCTATGAAAGGCTGGGTGCCGACAAGGCTGCGGGCAAGGCTTTCCAGACCCCGCTCGCCACGCTGCACAAGTTCAACGGCTGGGCTGACCTGTTCCTCACCACGCCGGGCAATGGGCTTGAAGACACCTACGTCACGCTGGCCAAGGTCTTTCCCAAGGTGAAGACGGTGCAGGGCCTGAATGCCAATGTGACCTACCATGAGTTCCGCAGCGATGTAGGCGGGGTGAAGTTCGGCACGGAATGGGATGCAAGCGTCAGCTTCAAGACGAAGAAAGTCGGCTGGCTGGTGAAGTATGCCAACTACAACGCCGACCGGTTCGGCGTGGATCGCCAGATCCTCTGGCTTCAGGCCGAAGTGTCATTCTGACCCCTCGTGCTGCACTGCAAGATAAACCTTGCAGTGCAGGCCCCGAATCGGTTAGCCAGTAATCGCGAGGCTTCAGCGCCGCCCAAGGACGGGCGGATCACCGCAAAGCCTGAATGATCAATATCGCGTGGCAACGTCGCCGCCCAGACCTTCCCCATCGGGATGCGTTCGGGCGGCTTTTTCGTGTTCACGCGCCGGACAAGGAACGCTCAAGTGAACGCCCCTGCAACTCTGACGGAACAGGACCGGTCCAGCCCCGTGAGGGAGCGGCTGGTGGTGATCGGCAATGGCATGGCCGGGTGCCGCGCGGTGGAGGAAGTGCTTGCCCGCGATCCCGCCCGCTTCGACGTGACGATCTTCGGTGCCGAACCGCGCGTGAACTACAACCGCATCATGCTCTCGCCGGTCCTCGCCGGCGAGAAGGCGTTCGCGGACATCGTGATCAATGGCGAGGACTGGTACGCCGACAACGGCATCACGCTCGTTGCGGGCGATCCGGTCGTCGCGATCGACCGCGCGACGCGGACTGTAGTGGCCAGGTCAGGCCGGGTGGAACCTTATGACCGCCTGCTGATCGCAACCGGTTCCGATCCGTTCATCATCCCCGTTCCCGGGCATGATCTGGACGGCGTGGTGACCTTCCGTGATCTGGATGACGTCGAGAAAATGCTGGCCGCGGCCGAAAATGGCGGGTCAGCCGTGGTGATCGGCGGTGGCCTGCTCGGGCTGGAGGCAGCGCATGGCCTCTCGCTTCGCGGCATGACGGTCACCGTGGTCCACCTCATGCCTACGCTGATGGAGCGCCAGCTTGATGAAGCGGCGGGCTACCTGCTGAAGACCGAACTCGAACGTCGTGGTCAGACCATTGTGACAGGGGGCGATACCGCCGAGATCATCGGACAGGATGGCCATGTCGCGGCGGTGAAGCTGAAGGATGGGCGCGAGTTTGCCGCCGGCATCGTGGTCATGGCGGTCGGCATCCGGCCAGGCACTTCCCTGGCCAAGGCGGCCGGGCTGGAGGTCGAGCGCGGCATCGTGGTCGATGACCACATGGTGACAAGCGACCCGGCGATCATGGCCGTGGGCGAATGTGTGCAGCATCGCGGGACCTGCTACGGCCTGGTCGCGCCGCTGTGGGACATGTGCCGCGCGCTGGCGGATGCGGCCTGCGAACAGCCTTCGGGCTATGAAGGCTCGGTCACGTCTACCAAGCTCAAGGTTTCGGGGATCGACCTGTTCTCCGCTGGCGATTTCTCGGGCGGCGATGGCGCAGAAGACATCGTCATGCGCGATGCCGCGCGCGGGGTCTACAAGCGCGTCGTCGTCAAGGACAACAGGCTGGTCGGTGCGGTGCTCTATGGCGATATCGCAGACGGCAGCTGGTACTTCGACCTGCTGAGGAAGGGCGAGGACGTTTCCGCAATCCGCGAGGCGCTGATCTTTGGTCAGGCCTTTGCGAGCGGGGGTGCCCTGCTGGACCCTAATGCCGCCGTTGCAGCCCTTTCCAATGACGCGGAAATCTGCGGCTGCAACGGCGTTTCCAAGGGCAAGGTCGTCGAGACGATCAAGGCGGGTGCGTGCAGCCTCGACGCTGTGCGCAGCACCTGCAAGGCTTCGGCTTCCTGCGGGTCGTGCACCGGCCTTGTCGAAAGCCTGCTGGCGCTGACGCTGGGCGGTGCGGTGCAGTCCGGGCCGAAGACGCTGTGCAAGTGCACCAGCTTCAGCCACGACGACGTGCGCCGGCTGATCCTTGAAAAGAACCTGCGCGCCATTCCGCAGGTCTTCCAGGAACTGCACTGGACCACGCCCGAGGGGTGCTCCTCGTGCCGCCCTGCGCTCAACTACTACCTGCTCTGCGCCTGGCCGGGCGAGTATGAGGACGACCAGAAGAGCCGTTTCGTCAACGAGCGCCTTCACGCCAATATCCAGAAGGACGGCACCTATTCGGTCGTCCCGCGCATGTGGGGCGGTCTCACCAATCCCCGCGAACTGCGTGCGATTGCCGACGTGGTGGAGAAGTACAACGCGCCGATGGTCAAGGTGACCGGCGGCCAGCGTCTGGACATCTTCGGGATCAAAAAGGAAGACCTGCCTGCGGTGTGGGCCGATCTCAATGCCGCGGGTATGGTTTCGGGACACGCCTATGGCAAGAGCCTGCGTACGGTGAAAACGTGCGTCGGCTCGGAATGGTGCCGCTTCGGCACGCAGGATTCGACCGGGCTGGGCGTGAAGATCGAGCGCATGACCTGGGGTTCGTGGATGCCCCACAAGTTCAAGATCGCGGTGAGCGGCTGCCCCCGCAACTGCGCCGAAGCGACGATCAAGGACTTCGGCGTGGTCTGCGTGGATTCGGGCTACGAGCTCCATGTCGGCGGCAATGGCGGGATCAAGGTCCGCGCCACGGACCTCCTGTGCAAGGTGGCGACCGAGCAGGAAGCGATGGATGTCTGCGCCGCCTTCATCCAGCTCTACCGTGAACAGGCGCACTATCTGGAACGCACCGCGCCGTGGATCGAGCGGGTCGGCCTCGACCATGTCAAGGCGGGGCTGTTCGACGATCCCGGCAGCGTGACGCGCCTCGCAGCGCGGTTCCGCTATTCGCAGACCTTTTGCCAGGACGATCCCTGGGCTGAGCGGGCGGCGGGCAAACATGCCGAGCTGCACCAGCATCTGGCCGAAGTGCGCCCCCTTCAGATGGAGACTGCTCGATGATCGGCGAATGGCTCGATATCGGCCCGGTGGATCAGATCACCCCCGGCACCGCGCGCACCCTTCCGGTGGTGGGTGCAGACGAGATCGCGGTGTTCCGGACGCAAAAAAACGAATTCTACGCGCTGGTGAACAAGTGCCCGCACAAGCAGGGGCCGCTGTCGCAAGGCATCGTCCACGACAATGTTGTCACCTGCCCGCTGCACAACTGGAACATCTCGCTGAAAACCGGCGAGGCGCTGGGCGAGGACAAGGGCTGCGTGCCCGTTATCCCGATGCGCGTGGACGCCGGGCGAATGTATCTGCTGCGCGCCGCCGTGGTGGGAAGCCGCGCGGCTTGAGCGAGATCCGCACCACTTGCGCCTATTGCGGCGTCGGCTGCGGCATCCGCGCCGAGGTGACGGGGGAGCGCTCTGTCGCTATCCGGGGCGATGCCGAACACCCTGCAAACTTCGGCAAGCTCTGCTCGAAAGGCACGCACCTGGGCGAAACTGTCTCGCTTGAGGGACGCCTGCTCTATCCGATGATCGGCGAGCGCCGTGCCGGTTGGGACGAGGCGGTTGATCTGGTGGCGCGCCAGATGCGTGAGTGTATCGAGCGGCACGGGCCTGACAGCGTTGCGCTCTATGTCTCGGGCCAGTTGCTGACCGAGGACTACTACGCCGCCAACAAGCTGATGAAGGGCTTTGTCGGCAGCGCCAATATCGACACCAATAGCCGCCTGTGCATGGCGAGCGCGGTGGCCGCGCACACCCGCGCGTTTGGGGAGGACTTGGTCCCGGTCACTTATGACGATCTCGACGAGGCGGACCTGATCCTGCTCGTGGGATCGAATACCGCTTGGTGCCATCCGGTGATCTGGCAGCGGATCGAGGCCGCGCGTGAGGCGCGGGGCACGAAGATCGTTGTGATCGACCCGCGCCGCACCGAGACGGTGGAGCAGGCCGATCTGCATGTGCCGGTGCTGCCGGACGGCGATGTCGCGCTGTTCAATGCGCTGCTGGCGGAGATGGCGCGGCGCGGATTGGCGGAAGGCGAAACGGTCGAATGCGACCACGGCATTGATCACGGCACGTTCGACAGGCTCGCCGATCTGGTCGCCGCCCATCCGCGCATGGTCACCGTGTTCTCGATGGGCGCGAACCAGTCGGTTGCCGGGACCGACAAGGGCAATGCGATCATCAACCTCCACCTCGCCACGGGCCGGATCAACGCGCCCGGCATGGGGCCGTTTTCGATGACCGGGCAGCCCAATGCCATGGGCGGGCGCGAAGTGGGCGGCCTCGCCAATATGCTGGCCTGCCATCTCGGCTTTTCGGAAGGCGAGCGGGCCGACGTGGCGGCGTTCTGGAGCGCCCCGCGGATATGCACCGGGCCGGGTCTCAAGGCGGTCGACCTGTTCCGGGCGGTCCACGATGGCCGGGTGAAGTTCCTCTGGATCATGGCGACCAATCCCGCCGTCTCGATGCCGGATGCAGGCTTCGTGCGCGAGGCCCTGGCGCGGTGCGAGACGGTGGTCGTGTCCGATGTGATCGGCGATACCGATACCGCGCGCTTTGCCCACATTCGCCTGCCTGCGCTGGCATGGGGCGAAAAGGAGGGCACCGTCACCAACTCGGAACGCCGCATCAGCCGCCAACGCGCGCTGTTTGCGGCCCCGGGCGAGGCGCGGGCCGACTGGGCCATTGTCGCAGATGTGGCACAGCGGTTGGGCTTTGCCGGGTTCGGCTGGGCCAATCCGGCGGCGGTGTTCCGCGAATACGCCGCCATGACGGCGCTCTCCGTCAAGCATGGCAAGGTTCTTGACCTGACTGACATGGCAGGGATTTCCGATGCGGAATACGAAGCCATGGCGCCCTTTTTGTGGGGCGGACGGCACCCGCTGATGGGCCGCGAGATGCGGCGGGTGTCGGTGGCGCCGAGCACGCGCCCCGCGGACCCCACCTACCCCTTGCGGCTCAACACCGGGCGCTACCGCGACCAATGGCATACGATGACCCGCACCGGGCTTTCCCCCACACTATCGCAGCACCAGCGCGAGCCCTTGCTGGAAGTCCACCCGCGCGACGCCAGTTCGGCAGGCATTCCAGACGGTGGGCTTGCTCGGGTGATGACGGCATCGGGCACTTCCGTGTTCCGCGTCCGGGTGAGCGATGCCCAGGGCGCGGGTCAGGTTTTCGTGCCCATGCACTGGAGTGACGCCATGGCGAGCGGTGGGCGCGGGAACCTCCTGCCCGATCAATCGGTCGATCCCGTGTCCGGCCAGCCCGGCTTCAAGGACAATGCCTGCCGCATCGAGCCCGTCTCGAGCGAATGGCGCGCGTTCCTGCTGCGCCGCGATGCCATCGTTCCGCAAGGCCTCGTGTGGTGGAGCCGTTCGGCGGTCCCTGCGGGCTGGCTTTACGAGCTTGCAGGCGATGGTGCGGTTGATGCCGATGCATGGCTGCCATCTGGCGAGAGGGTTGAAGCGGTCGATCTGGCACGCGGCATGCGGCGGCTGGCCAAAATCGACCATGGCGGCCGGCTCGAGGCGGCGCTCTACGTGACCCGAAGCGGGCAACTGCCTGCTCGCGAATGGATCAGCGGCCAACTGGGCACGAGCGGTGCCGCCATCCCGGAACTGCTTGCAGCGCGTCCGAGCGCGCCTGCCCCCGATCGCGGGCCGGTGGTCTGCGTATGCCATGGAATCGGCGTGCGGCAGATCATCGCTGCGATGAACGATGGCGCAGGCAGTGTGGCCGAAATCGGCCGGATCTGCGGAGCGGGAACGAACTGCGGATCGTGCCGCCCGGCACTCGCCCGGATGCTGCGCGAGGTTGCGTACGACTGCAAGGAGGCTGCGGAATGAACGACTTTCCTGCAGGTATGGTCTGGCTGGTCGGCGCAGGCCCCGGTGACCCCGAACTGCTGACGCGCAAGGCAGAGCGGCTGATTGGCATGGCAACAGTGGTGTTCCACGATGCGCTGGTCGGTCCCGGCGTGCTCGAAATGGCTGCACCGGGTGCGCGGCTCGTGCATGTCGGGAAACGATCAGGCAGACACTCGAAGGATCAACGCACGATCGATCAACTGATCGTGCAGGCGGCCTTGGCGGGCGAGCGCGTCCTGCGGCTCAAAGGCGGCGATCCCGCGATTTTTGGACGCATGGCGGAAGAGCTCAGCGCGTGCCGCACTGCCGGTGTGCCAGTGCGGATCTGCCCAGGGGTGACGGCGGCCAGTGCGGCGGCGGCCAGCCTCGGAGCCTCGCTCACGCTGCGTGGGCTGGCACGCAAGCTATCCTTCGTGACTGCTCATGCGCGGGGGAGCGAGCCGCTCGGTCTCGACTGGACGACGCTGGCCGATCCCGATGCAACGCTGGCAGTGTATATGGGCAAGGCGGCGGCCAGCGATGTGTCTCGCCAACTCATCGCGGCGGGCCTGCCCGGCGGTACGCCGGTGGCGCTGGTTGAATCTGCCAGCCTGCCAGAGGAGCGCCAGTTCCATACGCGGCTTGATCTACTTCCGCTCGTGGCCCGCACCGCACTCGGTGAGGGGCCGGCACTCCTGCTGATTGGTGAAGCGCTGGCAGACTCGGCACAGCCATTGGGCCGGACCAAGGTCGTGACCGGCACAATCCTTGTGAGAGCCGCCCGATGACCGTCGCAAGCCGGGTCTTGCAATTGCTGTTTCCATTGATCTGCGCGCGATGTGGTCACGTCTGGTCGGAGCCCGGGAAAGCAGGTGCTGGTGAATTGCCCTGCCCGTATTGTGGTTTTTCCTTGATGCCGAAACCTCCGCCACCGTCAAAACCTGCTGCCTGAAGTCGGTTCCGCCATTACCCGATTGTTAAGTGCGCAAAGAGCACTTTCGCGGCGTGCTTAGGAAGGGTGGTGACGCGAAAACCTGCGGAATGGTGTGAATGCGACATCGAACCGCCCCGGCCGATGGTGAAACCTTGGGTGACTTGTTTCAGCATAAGCCGACATTCCCGTCACGACGTTGGAGTGGCTTTAGTTGGTCGGCAGCGGCCGGAACGAAACGCCTCATCGTGGGACGAAGCTGCCGTTCGCGGCTTGCCACCTGAAAGACCGCTTTTGGCAAGCGTAGACGTTGCGATACAGCAACGGAGTAATCATGGCCGGACTGCCGCTGAATAGCAGTTGCCCTGGCAGTATGAGCCTCAGCGCCGCTACTCGTGCTGAAAAGCTTCCAGTATTTGGCAATCACCCACGGTGCCGCCACGGCACGAAGCGATCATTGACGACAGCTGCTGACGCAGCGAGGTCAGATCCGCGATCTTTCGATCCACCTCTGCGAGGTGCTCGGTCGCAAGAGCGTCGATTTCGCAGCAGTCACGATCCTGCTGGACAGAAATGTCCAGCAGCGCCCGAACTTCCTCGAGTCTGAACCCAAGATCTCGAGTTCGTTTGATGAACCGAAGCCGGGCAACGTCCTCCGGCGCATAGGATCGATAATTTCCGCCCGTGCGCAAGGGAGGCGAGATCAGGCCGGCACGCTCGTAGTAGCGGATGGTCTCGATCTTCACGCCTGTGGCTGTCGATAGACCGCCGATTGTCACCTGGGCCACGAGAAAGTCCTTGAGTCTGTAGTTGCTACAGGGTGCATATAGCGTTCCACATCGCGAATCACGAGGTGGAGATGGCCTGCAACAGTTGCGCAGCGGCAAAGCTCGATCCGAACAATGATCCGTTCTGGCAGCGCGCTCTGTGGATCGCGCTCGGCATCAACGCCGCCATGTTCGTGGCCGAGATGCTAGCAGGCGTGGCTGGCGGCTCAAAGGCGTTGCAGGCGGATGCCCTCGATTTCCTTGGCGACAGCGCGAACTATGCGATCAGCCTCGGCGTCGCCGGCATTGCGCTCGCCTGGCGTGCCCGTGCTGCCCTGCTGAAGGGCGCTACGCTTGCCGCGCTCGGGCTCTACGTGCTCGCGATCACCGTTTGGGCAATCTGGAATGGCAAAACGCCGCAGGCCGAAGTGATGGGGATCGTCGGTATTGTGGCACTCATCGCGAACGCCGGTGTAGCTGTCATGCTGTATCGCTACCGCAGCTGCGACGCGAACATGCGATCGGTCTGGATATGCTCGCGCAATGACGCGATCGGCAACATCGCGGTCGTCCTCGCCGCAGCTGGTGTGTTCGGCACCGACACCGAATGGCCCGACCTGATCGTCGCCGGCATCATGGCGGCACTCGGCATTTCCGGGGGTACGCAAATTATCATGCAGGCGCGCAAAGAGTTGGCCCGGGAAAACGTCAGTTACACAGTGGCGGCGGAGTGATAGGGGGTCGATGATGCGTAAGCTCCTCCCTTTTCTTGCCTGTCTAATGCTGGTTCTGACTGGCTTTGCAGGCATGACGCATGCCGCTGAAGCGGCGGGCGGGAGCGTACTCGGCATCGAGTTGACTATCCATGCGCCGGGTGATGGCGACGAAGTTCCAGCAGACTGCGACAATGGCCTGCCGCACCATCACAACGCCTGCCATGGGCATGATGTCGGGACGCCAGCCATTGCCTGCGGCCCCGAGATTGCTGTGCTTATGGTCGTGCCAGGGATCGGTCAGTTAAGCGCCCATGCGCCGAACGCGCATGGCAATGTTATGCCGAGGCCACCCCAAGCCTGACGATTTCGCCGGTCGGCACATGCCGGCCTGACGCTCATCAGTCAGGAATAGATATCCATGAAGAAATTGCTCGCGGCGATGCTCGCCGCGGCGTCGTGTGCCTCCGTGGCGCAGGCGCAACAGGAGCGCATATCGGTCGATACGTCAGCACCGATATTGACGCTCGAACAGGCCGTTGCCGTCGCTGGCGGCGCTGCACCGTCGGCGAACGCGGCCAATGCCGGCATCGAGGCGGCACAGGCGAACCGGACGGTCGCCGGACTGCGTCCAAACCCTGTGGCGCAGGCCCAGGTCGAAAACATCGCCGGCACTGGTCCCTATAGTGGCCTCAGAAGCGCCGAAACGACGATGGGCGTCGCTTTGCCCATCGAACTTGGTGGCAAGCGCAGCGCCCGAGTCGCTGTCGCCAACGCCCAGCTTTCGCGAGCCGAACTGGAGGCGGCAGTCGCTGCGGCCGATGTCCGGGTTCAGGTTACCTCGCTCTATGTCGAGGCGATCGCGGCGGAACGGCGGCTCGAGACGGCGCGTGACCAGCTCCGCATCGCGGATGATGCTCTGCGAGCCGCAAGAGTGCGGGTACAGGCTGGCAGAGCATCGCCGCTCGAAGAGCAAAGGGCCGACGTCGCCAGGATCAACGCGGCGGCCAGCCTTGAGCGTGCGGCGCGACTTGCCGAAGTTGCCCGTCTCAGCCTGGCACGGCGCCTGGGACGTCCCATCAATGGCGGGCTCGACGTTGCGCTGCTCGATCGTCTTCCGGCCGCGGCCTATGGCCCAACCGTCCTGCCTTCAGCATCCGGCACGCTGACCATGGCAGCCGCGGATGCCGATCTGGCGGTCGCCGATGCCGGCATCCGCCTAGCGCGCGCCAATCGCGTTCCCGACCTCAACGTCGGTCCGGCACTGCGGCGTCTGGAGGCGACCAACGACACCGCTGCAGTGTTCACCGTGTCGATCCCGATACCGCTGTTCAACAATGGAAAGGCGGCGGTCGCCCTGGCGACCGCCGAGCGGTCACGCGTGGAGGCGCGTCGGCGAATGACGGCGCTCGATGTCGAGCAAGCCATTACCGAAGCACAAGCCGAGGTTGCCAACGCCGAAACGACTGCACGCGCCGCCGCCGGCCCGGCGCTCGCTGCAGCGCAGGAGGCCGCGCGCATCGCCCGTATCGGCTATCGCGAAGGGAAGTTCGACCAACTCGACCTGCTCGATGCCGAACGCACCCTCGCCGACACCCGTGTCGCCGCGATCGATGCGCTCGCAAACTATCAAAATGCCCGCGCGCGGCTGGAGCGACTGACCGCCCCCGCGCCTCAAGGGGGAACCAGTGATGAATAATATCCAGTTGGCGGGCGCAATGTCGCTCGCGCTCGTGCTTGCTGCCTGTGGCGGGGGCACTCCGACGAATGAAGCCACATCCGAACGGCCCAAGGAAGCCGGCCATGCCGATGAAGGCGTCATCACGTTGACGGCCGATCAGATAGCGACCGCTGGCGTGCAGATCGCTACGCCATTGGTTGGCGGCGCCGGAACGATCGAACTGCCGGCGACGATTGACGGCGATCCACAGGCTACGCAGGTCGTCTCAGCGGCGATTGCCGGGCGCGTGGTCGCGCTCAACCGCAATCTTGGCGAAGGCGTTTCGCGCGGCCAGACCCTCGCGGTCATTGAGAGCCGCGAGGCTGCACAGCTCAAGGGTGAGGTTGAGGCGTCGCGTGCTCGGCTTGCTCTGGCTAAATCCAACCTTGCGCGCGAGCAGCGGCTGTTCGCCCAGCGCGTCTCGCCTGAGCAGGATTTGATCGCCGCGCGAGCCGCGGCAACCGAAGCACGGATCGCACTTACCCAGGCGCAGAGCCAGGTGTCGGCAGCCGGCGGGGGCGGCGGCGGTCTCAACCGCCTCGGCATCGTCGCGCCAATCTCTGGTCAGGTGATTGCGCGACCGGTAGTGCTTGGCCTGACTGTCGCGGCGGATGCCGAGCTGTTCAGGGTCGCCAATCTCTCGAAGGTGTCGCTGTCGCTCAGCCTCAAGCCCGAGGATGCGGGGCGTATCGGGCCGGGCGCGCAGGTGACGGTCACCGCATCTGGGCGCTCAGCGACCGCGTGGATCAGCTTCGTCTCGCCCGCGCTCGACCCGCAGACGAGGTTAGTCCCGGCGATCGCTTCACTCGATAATAGCGGCAATCTCTGGCGCGTGGGTGAAGCAGTGACTGCATCAGTGCGGCTTGCCGGCGATAGCGGCACCTCCACCGTCCGCGTGCCGTTGACAGCCGTGCAGACGGTCGAAGGACGAACGGTCGTGTTCGTGCGCACGGCGACAGGATTCAAGGCAACGCCGGTCCAACTCGGCGACACGGCCGGCGACACGGTACTGATCCGTTCGGGGCTGTCTGGCCGTGAGCGGATCGCCACCACCGGAAGTTTCACGCTCAAGGCCGAGCTCGGCAAGAGCGAAGCAGCGCACGAGGACTAAGCCATGATTGCTCGCATCGTCACATGGGCGGTCGAGAAGCGCTGGCTTGTCCTCGCTTTCACCGCTGTCGCCGCCGTGATTGGCGCTTACTCCCTTTCCCGCCTGCCGATCGATGCAGTGCCAGACATCACGAACAACCAGGTCCAGATCAATGTCCGGGCGCCCGCACTCTCGCCCGAACTGGTCGAGAAGCAAGTGTCGTTCCCGATCGAAACCGCGCTCGCCGGCATCCCCGGCCTTGAATACACCCGCTCGCTGAGCCGAAATGGCTTTGCGCAGGTGACTGCCGTCTTCACTGACACCACCGACATATACTTCGCCCGCCAGCAAGTTGGCGAACGCCTTGAGGCGGTGAAGGAGAGCCTGCCCAACAACGCCAGCCCGGAAATGGGGCCGATTTCGACCGGGCTTGGCGAGGTCTATATGTGGACCGTTCGTCTGGAGCACCGCGCCGACGACAAGCACCGGCCCGGCGAACCCGGCCAGCAACCCGATGGAAGCTATATCACGCCAGAAGGTCAGCGGCTGACTAGTGAGGCCGACAAGGCGACCTATCTGCGCACCGCGCAGGACTGGATTGTCACGCCGCTTCTCAAGAACGTGTCCGGCGTCGCCGGCATCGACTCCATAGGCGGTTACGCAAAACAATATCTGGTCGTCCCCAACGTCCAGAAGCTGGCATCTGTCGGCCTCACATTGACTGATCTCGGCACTGCCCTTGAACGCAACAATACCAGCGTCGGCGGCGGCTTCGTCAACCGTGGCGGTGAGGGTCTCGCGGTCCGGTCGGATGCCCTGATCCGCAACGAGGCAGAGCTGGCGCGGACGGTCATTGCGACCCGGGAAGGTGTGCCGATCACGCTAGATCAGGTCGCGACCGTCCAGACCGGTCAGGCGATCCGGATGGGCTCAGCATCGGAAAACGGGACCGAAGTGGTTGTCGGCACGGCGGTCATGCGCATCGGAGAGAACAGCCGAACGGTGGCGACGGCTGTTGCCGACCGCCTTCAGGAGATCAACGCCTCATTGCCGCCTGACGTCGTCATCCAACCGGTGCTCGATCGAACGGCGCTGGTGAACTCGACCATCAAGACCGTCGCCAAAAACCTCAGCGAAGGCGCGCTGCTCGTCATCGTCGTGCTGTTCCTGCTGCTCGGCAACTTCCGGGCCGCGCTGATTGCCGCCCTGGTCATTCCCATCACGATGGTCCTGACCGGGTTCGGGATGCTGCGCGCGGGCGTGTCGGCAAACCTCATGAGCCTTGGCGCGCTGGATTTCGGGCTGATCGTCGACGGTGCCGTCATCATCGTCGAGAATGCCCTGCGGCGGATCGCCGAACAGCAGCATCTTGAAGGCCGTTTGCTCAGTCTCCAGGAGCGGCTCTCGATTGTCGCGAGCGCGGCGCGCGAGATGATCCGCCCCTCGGTCTATGGGCAGGCGATCATCATTCTCGTCTATGTGCCCCTGCTCACTCTGACGGGCGTCGAGGGCAAGACCTTCGTGCCAATGGCGCTCACTGTCATCATCGCGCTGGCCTTCTCCTTCATCCTCTCGCTGACCTTCGTGCCGGCGATGATCGCGATCTGGCTCTCTAAGAAGGTCGAGGAGAAGGACGGCCGGATCATCTTGTGGCTGAAGCAGCGCTACGAGCCCGGTCTCGATCGGGCGATGAAAAGGCCGTCGATCACGATCGGTGCGGCGGTCGGCAGCCTTGCTATCGCCGCTGCGGCGTTCGTCTCGCTGGGCCAGGTTTTCCTGCCGCAACTCGACGAAGGTGACGTGTTGATCCAGGCGCTTCGCATTCCGGCGACCTCAGTCCAGCAGAGCCAGGCCATGCAGGTGCCGCTTGAGCGAATATTGTCGCGGCAGAAGGAGGTGAAGTTCGTTTTCTCCAAGACCGGCACGGCGGAACTCGCTTCCGATCCGATGCCGCCCAACGCCACCGACATGTTCGTGATCCTCAAGCCGCGCGACCAGTGGCCAGACCCGACCCTAAGCAAGGCCGAACTGGTCGAACGACTTGAAGCGGAGTTGAGCAAGGTTCCGGGCAATGCCTATGAGATCACCCAACCTATCCAGATGCGGTTCAACGAATTGATTGCCGGCGTTCGCGGAGATGTCGCGGTCAAAGTCTTCGGTGACGACTTTGCGGCGATGAACCGCACGGCCGAGCAAATCGCCTCGGTGTTACGGAAGACCAAAGGCGCGACCGATGTAAAGGTCGAGCAGACGACCGGACTTCCGATGCTTGATATTCGCGTCAATCGTGACGCGATGGCGCGGCTCGGGGTCACGGCCCAGGACGTGCAGGATACCATCACCGCGACGATCGGCGGCCGGACGTCCGGCATGATCTTCGAGGGTGACCGGCGCTTCCCGGTCGTAATCCGCCTGTCCGAAGCCGAACGTGCCGATCTCGGAGCACTTGCCCAGGTGCAGGTGCCTGTCGCTGGTGGCTCCTATGTGCCGCTCTCGAGCGTGGCGACCATCGCGGTGGTCGATGGCCCCAATCAGATAAGTCGTGACAACGGCAAACGTCGTGTTGTCGTCCAGGCCAATGTGCGTGGCCGCGACGTCGGCAGCGTTGTTACCGACGCGCAGGCGGCGATCGCCAAGGAGGTGCGCTTGCCCGCCGGTAGCTATCTCGAATGGGGCGGGCAGTTCGAGAACCTGGCGTCAGCCAGCGAAAGGCTGAAGCTGGTCGTCCCGGCCTGCTTCGTGTTAATCCTGCTGCTGCTCTACGGAGCTCTCGGCAACGTGCGCGACGCGGCGATTGTGTTCACGGGCGTGCCGTTTGCGTTGGTCGGCGGTGTCCTGCTGCTGTTTGTGCGGGGGATGGACTTCTCAATCTCGGCGGCGGTCGGGTTCATCGCACTGTCCGGCATCGCAGTCCTCAACGGTCTCGTCATGGTCAGTTCGATCCAAGATCTGATCCGCTCGGGTATGAGCCGTGCGGAGGCAGCAAGGACCGGCGCGATCCAGCGCCTGCGTCCGGTGGCGATGACGGCGCTGGTCGCAAGCCTCGGGTTCGTACCTATGGCTTTTGCCAGCGGCGCCGGTGCCGAGGTCCAGAAGCCTCTGGCGACTGTGGTCATCGGCGGGCTGATCTCGGCAACGCTGCTTACCCTGTTCGTTCTTCCCACACTCTATGCCCGGTTCGGGCAGCGCGCTGCCGATCGCGACGAACGTCCGACAGGCCAATTTGAGGAGATTTCCCATGGCGCATGACCACGAAGGAGCTGGCCACAGCCACGATCGCACGGCCGGCGCGAACGCGAAAATGTTAAGGTGGGCGCTTGCGCTCACCTCGACCTACCTCGTAGCCGAGGTAATCGGCGGGTTCGCCTTCAATAGCCTGGCGCTGTTGTCCGACGCCGCTCATATGCTGACCGATGTCGCCGCGCTTGTGATTGCGCTTCTCGCGATCAAGATGGGCAAGAAGGCACCCGACGAAAAGCGCACCTTCGGCTATCGGCGGTTCGAGATTCTCGCGGCCGCGTTCAACGCCGTCCTGCTGTTCTTCATCGCGATCTACGTCTTCGTGGAAGCCATCAAGCGGTTCAACGAGCCGCAGGAAATCCAGTCTTGGGGCATGCTCATCGTTGCCGCGATCGGTCTTGGCGTGAACCTCATCTCAATGCGTCTGCTCACTGCCGGCAAGGAGGCAAGCTTCAATGTGAAGGGCGCCTATCTTGAGGTTTGGGCAGACATGATCGGTTCGATCGGCGTGATTCTGGGGGCGCTGGCGATCAAGTTCACCGGGTGGACCTGGGTGGATCCGGTCGTCGCTGTGGCGATCGGTCTATGGGTCCTACCGCGAACATGGATTCTTCTGCGCGACACCACGAATGTGCTGCTGGAAGGCGTTCCCCGCGGACTCCAACTCGCGCAGGTTCGGGGGGAAATCGGTAGTCTCGCCGGAGTGACGGGTCTTCATGACCTTCACATCTGGTCGACCTCCAATGATGATGTCAGTTGCACCGTCCATGTGACATTGGGCAGCGGCGCGGATGCGGATACAGTGCGGCAAAGCGTGAGCGCATTGCTGGAGGCGCGGTTCGAGATCCATCACACAACGGTTCAGACCGAAAGCCCCGCGGAGCCGCGCCATCCAGAGCAAGCGCACTAATAGTCAACCTGGTTGAACGATCGTGAATGTAGCGCAGTTCTCTGCCTCATTTCGGCTCCCCATTTCCTCCATGCAGACAGCGCTGCACAAAGAGCGAAGACGGTGCAAGGCAGCCATCGCCGCGCTTAAAGGCAGTAAAGAGTGCGTCGCTGCCAATCGGCCAATATGGTCGGGAATGGCCCAAATCTTCTGCTGTCTCGCGACATCTCTTAGACAGGGTCTTTGCCAAAGCTCAACACCCAGCGATTGCGAGAATGATAGTGCATCGCGGCCGTGTATCGGCCAGACTCTACCGTACTATCGTTGCCGCATACCGCCTGGGTTTCGGACATTCCTCGACTTGCGTGCTTGATGCCGCTTTCGCGGCACTAGGATTGAAAGCGCGCGATGCTACGTACATGCCGACGGGCGCCTTAATCTCTGGCTGATTTCATTGCTTTTTGATCTCGGTGATTTCGGCCGAAGTTCCCGTCACCGTGAACTTGAACGCAACCTTGTCACCAACAGCTATGCCGTTCAGCTGATTGGCGGTGGCGCCAAAGGCCATCTTCATGGCGGGCCACTGCAGCTCTGGCACCGGGCTATGATCGAGCGTTACTTTGCCTGCGGTCGTATTGATGGCGGTGACAACGCCGGTCGCTTGCCCGGCCCTTGGTGCCGCTGGCATGGACATGCCGGGCATGGGATCGGGGCTGACTTTCTGCGCCGTTTCGGCGGGCTTGCTACAAGCCGCTAGCGAAGTGGCAATGAGTGTGGCCACAACGGCCTGGGCAGTTCTGGTCATTATGGTTCTCCTTGGGGGTGTTGAACGGAAGAGCGGCGCTTGGCGCTTCGCATCAGAAGATAGGCGGCCGGTATGACGAGCATCGAAAGCAGCGGTGCCGTGATCATCCCGCCAACCATCGGGGCGGCGATGCGGCTCATCACTTCGGACCCGGTGCCAGTACCGACGAGGATGGGGATCAGGCCCGCAAGAATGACGGCGACGGTCATGGCCTTGGGCCTCACCCGCAGCAGTGCCCCTTCGCGAACCGCAGTAGTCACCTGGGTCCGATCCCGGTCTGTGGGCTGGTCGGCCAGTGCGTGTTTGAGATAGATCAGCATGACCACGCCAAACTCGGCGGAGACCCCGGCCAGCGCGATAAACCCGACAGCTGTGGCAACTGATTGGTTGTAGCCCATGAGATAGAGCAGCCAGACGCCACCTGTCAGCGCGAAGGGCAGGGTTGCCATGATGAGCGCGGCCTCATCCCAGCGGCGAAAGGTTGCGTAGAGCAGCGCGAAGATAATCAGCAGCGTTGCCGGGACTACGATCCTCAGCCGTTCTGTCGCGCGCTGGAGGAACTCGAACTGGCCTGTATAGGCAACACTGATGCCAGGCGGCAGCTTCACCTGCTCGCCAACGGCGTGTTGCAGGTCGCGCACGATGTCGGTCAGAGGGCGGCCCCTTCCATCGACATAGACCCAGGTGGCCGGACGGCCATTCTCGCTTCGAAGCATCGGCGGGCCGCTCGAGATGCGGATATCGGCGACAGTACCCAACGTTATCTGCTGGCGTGATGGCGTCAGGACCGGCAGGTTTGCGATCTTGTCGACGCTGTCCCGCAGCTCACGTGGGTAGCGCACGCTGATCGGGTAGCGAGCCAGTCCTTCAACGGTTTGACCGACGGCCTCGCCGCCGATGGCACCTGACACGACCGATTGGACCTCGGCCACATTCAAGCCGTACCGGGCGGCAGCAGCCCGGTTGATCTGGATATCGATATAGCGCCCGCCTGAAAGGCGTTCGGCAAGGGCCGAGGTGATCCCCGGCACGCGCTTGGCCACAGCCTCAATCTGGCGTGCTGTACGATCGATCTCGTCGAGGTTCGCGCCCGAGACCTTGATCCCGATCGGGCTCTTGATGCCGGTCGCGAGCATGTCGATGCGGTTGCGGATCGGCGCAATCCAGAAGTTGGCTAGGCCGGGGACTTTCACCGTCCTGTCCAGCTCGTCGACCAGCTTGTCCTGCGTCATCCCCGCGCGCCATTCGCTTCGCGGTTTGAAGCGGATTGTCGTCTCGAACATTTCGAGCGGTGCAGGATCGGTGGCTGTATCGGCCCGCCCCGCCTTGCCGAACACGCTTTCGACTTCGGGAATGGTCTTGATCAAGCGGTCGGTTTGCTGGAGCAGCAGCGACGCTTTGGCCGACGAGATACCGGGCAAAGCCGAGGGCATGTAAAGCAGGTCACCCTCGTTCATTTGCGGCATGAACTCGCCGCCCGTCTGGCTGATCGGCCAGATACTCGATGCAAAGACGAGCCCTGCGATGAGCAGCGTCTGCTTGGGCTTTGCCAGAACCCAATCAAGCGCGGGCTGATACATGCGGGTCAGCCAGCGGTTCACCGGATTGCTCTGTTCAGCCGGTATCCTCCCCCGGATCAGCCACCCCATCAGGACGGGAACAAGTGTGATCGAGAGCAGCGCAGCACCGGCCATCGCATAGGTCTTGGTGAAGGCGAGCGGGGCAAAGAGCCGTCCCTCCTGGCCCTGGAGGGAAAAGATCGGGATGAACGAAAACGTGATGATGAGCAGGCTGAGGAACAGTGCTGGACCGACTTCGGCAGCGGCCCCCGTAATCACGCCCCAGCGTTCTGCCCCTGCGAGTTCGGCGCCGGGATGATCGTGCGCCCAGCGTTCGAGGTGCTTGTGCGCGTTTTCGATCATGACCACGGCGGCATCGACCATCGCGCCGATCGCGATGGCAATCCCGCCCAGCGACAGGATGTTGGCGTTGAGGCCCTGCACGCGCATCACGATGAAGGCGAGGAGGATGCCCAGCGGCAATGTCAGTACTGCGACCAGTGCCGAGCGGACATGCCAGAGGAACAGCGCGCAGACGAGCGCGACGATTGCGAATTCCTCGAACAGCTTTCCGGTGAGGTTCTCGACAGCACGATCGATCAGTCCCGATCGGTCGTAGGTGGGGACAATCTCGACCCCGGGTGGCAAGCTTGCTTTGAGCTCGGCCAGCTTGGCGCGAACACCGGCAATGACTTCGCGCGCGTTCTTGCCCTGGCGCATGACGATCACGCCGCCCGCCACTTCCCCTTGCCCATTGAGCTCGGCGATGCCGCGCCGCATGTCTGGGCCAAGCTGCACCGCTGCGACATCGCCGATGGTGACGGGGATGCCGCCTGCGCTCCTCAGCGGGACAGCCCGGAAATCGTCGAGGGTCTTCAGGTAGCCGCCTGCGCGGACGACGTACTCAGCCTCGGCCATCTCGATGACGCCGCCCCCGGCTTCCTGATTGGCCCGCCGCAAGGCATCGCCCACTTCGCTGGCCGTCACGCCGTAGGACGCCAGTTTCTGCGGATCGACAATGACCTGATACTGCTTGACCATACCTCCGATGCTGGCGACTTCCGCCACCCCCGGCACCGCCTTCAGCTCGTACCGGAGAAACCAGTCCTGAATGCTGCGCAGCTGCGCGAGGTCATGCCGTCCGGTCTTGTCGACCAGCGCGTATTCATAGATCCACCCCACACCCGTCGCGTCGGGCCCGAGCGAGGCGGTCGCGCCAGCGGGCAAGCGCCCTTGCACCTGGCTCAGATATTCAAGCACGCGGCTGCGCGCCCAATAAAGGTCGGTGCCGTCGTCGAAGAGCACGTAGACGAAGCTGTCACCGACGAACGAGTAGCCGCGCACCACACGGGCCCCCGGGACCGAGAGCATGGTCGTGGTGAGCGGATAGGTGACCTGGTTCTCGACGATCTGCGGTGCCTGACCCGGGTACGTGGTGCGGATGATCACTTGCACGTCGGACAGATCGGGCAGCGCATCGACCGGCGTGGACTGCAGCGCTCCCATCCCGATGATCGTCAGCAGGAAGGCCGCGATGACCACAAGAGCGCGCGCCTTGACCGAGGCCCGGATGATGGCTTCGATCATTTGGACGAACCCAGTGGACGAACGGTAATGCCGGTGAGACTGGCTTCCGAGTCGATCAGGAACTGGCCGGACACGACGACCTGTTCGCCCGCGCTCAGCCCTTGCAGGATTTCGGTCTGGCCGCCCGCTTCGCGTCCGGTGCGAACCTCGGCGGGATGATACCGTCCATCCTGTGATGCCAGCATCACAAGCGTGCGCGTGCCGGTACGGATCACCGCTTCGCTAGGCACAAGAAGCGCAGGTTTTGGGTCACCACCAAGGGTCACACTCGCAAACATGCCGGGGCGGAGCCTTCCGCTGCGATTGGTGAGTTCGATCCGCACGGTTAGCGTTCGGCTCTCGGCCTGTGCGATTGGCAGAATGGCGACGACCCGGCCGCAAAAGGTCTCGCCTGGAAATGCGGTCAGCGTGGCGGTCGCACTCTGTCCCACCCTGACCAGCCCCGCCTGGGCTTCAGGCAGCGCCGCGTTGAGCCAGACCGTGCCGAGGCCTGTCACTTGCGCAAGGGTCTGGCCAGTTGCCAGGGTTACCCCTGCACGCGCGTCAAGGGACTGGATTACCCCGCCGATCGGACTGGTCACGGTAACCGTACCGCCCGTGCGCCCGGTGCGCTCGACGCCCGCGATCACGCTTTCCGACATGCCGAGCAATCGCAGTCGCTGGCGCGCCGCAGCGGTGAGCGCAGGATTACCAAGGCGTTTGACCGACAGGAACTCGGTCTGCGCGCCGCCCCATTCGGGGAGCTGAATATCGGCAATCGGCGCACCCGCACCGATCACGTCGCCTGGCGCGCGGCCATAGGTACGCTGTACGAAGCCGCCCGAGCGTGCCTGAATATTGGCCACGTCGCGCTGATTGAACTCGATGCTTCCGGTCACGCTGATGGCCGCAGTCAAGGATCCGATCCGGGCAGCTGCGGTGCGGATGCCAAGACTTTGCCGGGCCGATGGATCAACTGTCACGCCGGGCGCAGTTCCGTCCGAGGTGCTGCCAGCGCCGCCATCCGCATACTTCGGAACGAGCTGCATATCCATGAACGGCGATTTGCCCGGCTTGTCGAACTTCTGATCCGGGAACATCGGGTCGTAGTAATAGAGCACCTTTCCGCCAGGGTCGGTAGCAGTGGCTGGCACCTTGTTGCTTTCCCGCTGGGATCCGAGCCAATAGCCGCCACCTCCCGCCAGCAGAACTGCGACCAAGACAACTGCGCGTAGGCGCGGCGCCGAGATTGTTTCAAAGCTCATCGGTTGCACCTGCATACGTGATGTTGATCCGGATCGCGTCCCGCGCGACTTCTGCTTCCCGGTCCAGCAGGTCGACCTCGGCCTCGGCGACGGACAGGGTGGCCAGCAGCGCGGTCCCGAGATCGGTCTTGCCCGCTGCATAGCTTTCTCGGTCGAGCGTCGCGCGCCGCATGGCGAGCGGTACGAGCGTGCCGCGGGCATTTTCGAGGCGCTGATGGTGCATGGCGTGTTCGGCCAGATCGGCTTCCAGCGCGGCGGCCCATTCGCGTTCCGCCGCCGTCCGTTCAAACCGCGATCGCTCTGCCTCGCTCAAGGCAGCTGCGATCTTCGGGTCCTGGCGCCGCTTCGCGAACAGCGGAAGGTCAATGGTGACGCCGACTGTGATGAGATCGCCATAGTTCGGCTCCCGGCGGCCATAGGCTGCGCTGACGGTCCAGTCCGGGTGTTTATCGGCACGCGCCAATTGCGCCTGTGCATCTGCCGAAAGCGTGGCAGCGTCACGGGCACGTAGCATGGGGACACCCGCCAGTGAGGACCGCAATCGCGCTTCATCGATGGCTGGCACGGGCGGTTCGCCAGACGTCTGCGCGTCGGGGTCGCCAGTGAACCGGATGAGTTTTGCTTTGGCCTTGGCCACATCGGAAATCAGGGCCGCCCGGCGATCTGCCACTTGGGCGCGCAGTTGCGCCGGTTCCAGAGCCTGGCTGGGCCGCGCACTGCCCGAGGCCAGGCGCGCACTGACTGTCGATTGCAGATCATCGAGCCCGGCATCCAGCGACTGCAAAAGGGCGAGGCGCTTCTGGCCGTAGTAGAGGTCGATCCACGCCAGCGCCGTCTCAAGGCGGACGGAGCGCAGTTCGATGAGGCGGTCTGCCTCTGCCACCGTAATGCCCGCAGCCGCCATCGCTGCACGTGCGTGCCGCTTTGCCGGATTGGTGAACTGCTGGCTGACCGCGATGCTGGTCATAGTGAAGTTGTCGCGGTTCAGGCGGCCCGCATCTGGCCCGGTGACCGGAAAGTCCTTGAGCTCCAGCCCCAGAGTCGGGTCGGGCAACCGGTCGGCAGCGATCGCGGACGAGCGCGCCGCCGCAATACCGGCATCGCGCCCCAGAATACTCGGCGCCTCGACCGCGCGTCTAAGTGCAGCGTCAAACGTCAGCGGCTCCGCCAAGGCAGCCGTCGCTCCAAACGGGACGGTGACCGCGCACGCGGCCAGCCAGAGCACTTTCATTGTCCAAATTCCTTGACTGAATTGGGCCAGAAGGAGGAGCCGGCTTCACCAGCGCTCCTTTCGGAATTCAGGCAGGATAGGAAGGTGGGTCCGGGTCCGGAGTGATCTCCCGCCCGTACAGAGCAGGCATTGCGGGCCAGGTTGCGGCGAGCACGGGCGGCAGGATCAAGCTGCCGAGCTGCGGCTTGGCCTCGGATGCGATCCCGACCGAACCATTCGCCATCGCATAACAGCAAGGCGAGGCGGCTTTATTTGGCGCCTTCCCCTTGCCGCCATGCTGCATTTCATCACAGCAGGGCATATCCGCCATGTCCTGCATCGCGGTCGTCTCGGCTTGGGACATTGCCTTGCAAGGTGCGATCTCACGCGCGAACCCTTGGCTGGCGAGGCCCAGAAGGACCACCAGTAGCAGCAAATGACGGGCGAACGTTTTCAGCACTCAGGGAGGTTGGGGCTCGGCCTAGCAAATGTCAATTCGTGCGCGGGGGCGAAACCAGCTTGGAATCGCGGGACGCAGAAAACCTTAGCACGAAATGAGCGCGCTTCTGCTTGGTTCACCAGGTGTCTGACTTTGGCGTAGGGCTGTGTCCCGGAATGGGCGACATCGGGCGCATTCCTGCCACCCAGCTCACTTCCTAAGCCGGCGAGCAGCTAACAGGCAGATTTCTCACTAGCAGGTTCCCGGGGGCAGGCAGCCTTAGAAAACCTCGAGCGCGTGAGGCAGGTTGTTCGCTAGCGCCACAATTCTCGCCGCTAGACGCGCCAATCGACAGACTAAAAAATCGGCTTTCATTTGGGAACACCGTCAGAATGATCCGTCCCCTTTTGAGTGTTCTAAAATCCCGTCCGTAGCGTCAGCCGGGCGTTGATCGGGGCGCCCGTTGAGATGTTGTTATTATCGTACGCGTCGGAGAAATACTTCGCATTTGCCAGATTCTCGACATTGAGCTGGACCGTGGTCCGTGCCGAAACGCGGTAGGACAACGCCGCGTCGAGCCGGGTGAACGCTGGTAGCAGAGTTGTGGTGGGCTCAGTACGGATCGCGGCCCACTGGGTTGATTGGTGCACAATGCCTGCAGCTAATCCGAGGCGCGGAGATGCCTGCCAGCGTGCCCAGACAGAGGCGCGCGCGCGCGGAGTCTGGGCTAGGCGAACCGAATCATTGCCGCGCAGGCGTGCGTCGAGCCATGTGTAACCCGCGCTCACGTTCAATGTCGGCAGCAGTTGGCCGGTCATTTCGGCCTCGACTCCCTCGGTGCGGGTTTCGCCGATGTTGACCATCACAAGCGGATTGTTGGGGGCAGGCGTGGTCGCATTGGTGCGATCGAGGCGGAAAGCGGCCACTGTCGCAATCAGCGTCGGCGTGGCCTGCCATTTCACACCGATTTCGTAGTTCCGAAAGGCTTCGGGCTTGAGATTGCGCTCATCGGCAGTCAAACCCTCGACAAACTGATCCCCCGAGCGCGGCTGAAACGAGCTTGCATATGATGCGTACAAGCTGACTTCATCTGTCGGTTTGAACACAGCACCGATCCTCGGCGAAAATTTGCTATCGGTGCGAGCGAAAGGACGGACCGGAGCAGTGGTGAGATCGTCACCCGCAAAAGCAAACCTGTCCCAGCGAACCCCTGCGATCACGTCCAGCCAAGGCGCAAGGCTGATCTGATCCTGTGCATAGAGCGAAACGAAGTTCACCTGAGTGCGCAAGTCGAACGCAACTTCGTCAAGATCGACCGCAGTGGGCACGGGCACCAGCACAGACACCGAACCGGGGCTAACTGTCCCGTCCACCTCGCGTCCTGAGCTTTGTTGCGACCCGTATTCTGCACCGATCAAGAGCGTATGGGCCACACCAAACAAGCGGCGCTTTGCCACAAGGTTCGACTGGAAGATCCAGTTCTTGCGATGGGTCCGGTTGGCATAGGCCGAAAGCGACACGGCGCCGCTGGGCGAAGTCGCCGGGGCATCCGGGTAAACATTGGCGTACGACTTGTCGTAGTCGGCATAGCGCGCAATGGTTGACCAGGTGAGGCCAGGAGCAAGTTCACCGTCCAACCGGGCTGTTGTGATGTCAGCGGCAACATGGGCCGAATTGAACCCGGGTAGACCAAAAAAGGTCTGGCGCTTGCCCGGAAGCGGGCGGTTCGGACCATCTGTAACCTCAATCGATGGCACACCACGATCGGCTACGCGTTTGTCTTCGACATGCTCATAGGCAAGTCCTGCGCGCCAGCCCGGGTGGATTTCGACCAACAGTTGCGGGTTTACTGCCCAGCGGTCGCCGTCAAAATAGTCCCGATGATTTTTGAGGTGCTCGTAAAACGCATCAACCCGCAGCGCCGCCATCTTGCCAGCAGGCAAGTTAAGACCAAGGCCAGCGTCAACACTGCCGAAACTGCTCACCCCGGCCTGAACGGCGCCTTGCGTCACGTTAAGCTCGGGTCGGAATGTCACGCGATTGATAACGCCGCCGCCGCTGCCACGACCGAACAGCAGTGCGTTGGCCCCCTTGATCACCTCAATGCGAGCGAGATTATAAAGCGGGCGGAAATATTCGACGTCGTCACGCATACCGTCGAGGAAAAAACTAGCTGTCGTCAATTGCCCGCGAATCGTAATCTGGTCGGTATTTCCTTCACCCTGGCCAACTGCCACGCCCGGCACATATCGCAGTACATCGGCCATGCTACGAAATGCACCATCCGCAATACGTTCGGAGCTGACAACACTGACCGCCTGCGGAGTGTCTTTGATCGAGGTATCTGTCTTTAGTGCAGCGGCGCTGCCAGCTTGGTAGGAACTGTCGCGATTGCCAATGACCACGATTGATGCAGTCCGTTCGGCTTCATCAGCAGCCATTGCGGGGAGCGGCAATATCGACACGACGACGAGTAGGGGACGCAAACAGGGCAAGTGCAAGCCTTTCGAACCAGCTAGCACTGGAAAGCGCTATGAGGTCGTATTATCGCGAGTAATTATCAATAGCAAGTCGCGAGTTGTGCTCTCAAGCTCCGTCCCACAATGCCTGTTTTGCTCTTCAGCAGAATCTCTTGACCACAACAGAGCCAAGCCAATGGGATTGAAACTTCGCCTAGAGCGTTTTCGAAGCAAGTGGATCACCTGCTGGCTCGGAAAACGCGGTAAAACAAATGTTTAGAGCAGCCGGTCCGATGCAATCGGATCGGAATCTGCTCTAGCGAGGCAACATACCTCAGAGCATGGTGACCGATCCCGGCGGCGGGATAAGTTCTGCGATCCTGGCAAGCCCTTGTGCCGCGTGGGCCGCGCGAATGCATGCAATCGGCCCGCCATGCGTTATGATCACGACGATGCCCTGCCGTGGTGCGCAAGCGAGTGCTTCGAGCACGCGGTCGAAGAGCTCCTGCGTAGTCTCGCCCGTTCCACCGGGGCGAAAGCCTTGCGGATCATCGACCATCCCGTCCATCATGTTGCCGGTGGCCCGGTATATCGCGTTCCAGGTCTGGCCCTCCCACGCGCCGAAATGGCGTTCGCGCCACAGCGGCAGGGCGAGCGGTGCGAGGCCGAGGCGGCGCGCGAGTGGCAGCGCCAGCGCGCGGGTCCGGCGCATGTCGGAATGGATCACGGCATCCGGTCGCAGTGCCGCCAATTCGCTGGCCAGCGCGCGCGCCATCTCCTGCCCTTGGCGCGAGAGGCCCATGTCGCTCTGGCCATAGCAGCGCCCAGCCCAGGCCTTGGCCACCGGCGGGTGGCGCACGAGTATCAGGCTGCGAGAGGGGATCAGGCTGGGGGCCATGCAGCCACCATGCACAGCAGCACGATCAATTGCCCGGCATAGACCGAAAAGCCCAGGCAATCGCCGGTGACGCCGCCCAGATGCCGGTTCAGGAAGCGGAAAAACCACCCCATGAAGGCCGCCGAGATTGCACCGACCAGCAACATCGCCTCGGGCCGAAGCCACAGGATCGGCAGGATAAAGGGCAGCAGCACGCACGTGGCAATGACCAATTCGCGCGCGCCGGTTCCCGTCACGATATCACTTGCCATCCCCCGAATGCCGGGCGGGGAGGACAGCAAGGCCTGCGGCACAACCGCATGCCAGCGGCCAAACGCTGCCGAACCGACCAGCGCGGGCACGATAATCCCCGCGGGCAAAGCGCAGAGCAGCGCCGCGCGCAGGCCGATCGCCAGAACCAGCCCGACGCTGCCATAGGCACCGATCCGGCTGTCCTTCATGATCGCGTGAATGCGCTCCGGCGTTTGGCCGCCCCCGAAACCGTCGCAGAAATCGGCGACGGCGTCTTCGTGGAAGGCCCCGGTCAGCCGGGCTTCGACGATCAGGGTGATGAGGACGGCGACGCTGCGCGGCCACAGCTCTTCGCTCAGCACGAGGACGCCCGCGCTGATCGCACCGACGAGGCCGCCCGCCAGCGGATACCAGCCGGCAGAGCGCACCATGCCCGCCGCGACATCGTCGGATTGCAGCGCCCACAATCCGGGCACGGGAATGCGGGTCATGAACTGGATTGCCAGCAGCGGCGGCATCCACCAGCGCAAGCTCATGTCCCAGTCTCTGATCGGGTCTCTGGGGGCAACTCGCCCATGATCTCGGCCAACGTGGCCACCCCGCTCAGCACGGCGGCGGCGCTGTCGAGCAGCGGAAGCGCGGTCAGCGCGCCGGTGCCTTCGCCCAGCCGCATCCCCCAATCGAGCACCGGCTCCAGCCCGAGATGGGCAAGCGCTGCGCCGTGCCCCGGCTCGGCGGAGCGATGCGCCGCGATCATCCGGCGGCGCGTGCCGGGGGCAAGCGCCTCGGCGATCAGCGCGGCGGCGGTGGTCACATAGCCATCGAGCAGCAGCACCGCGCCGTGCGCCGCGCCTTGCGCATAGAAGCCCGCCATCGCAGCGATCTCGAACCCGGCCAGCGCGGCGAGCGCGGCCTTGTCGCGCCGCGCGCCAAGCCGCGCCACTGCATCTGCCACGATGGCGCGCTTCACATCCCGCATGGCCGCATCCGCGCCCGCGCCGCTGCCGGTTGCAGTATCGGCGGTGATGCCAGTAAGAGCGTGGGTGATGCAGGCAGATGGGGTGGTGTTGCCGATCCCCATTTCGCCTGCAATCAGCAGGCGAAAACCTTCGGTTACGGCGCGGCGGGCCTCGTCCGCGCCCAACGCCCAGGCGGCATCGAACTGCGCTTCGTCCATCGCCGGGCCAAGGCTGAGATCCGCCGTGCCGCGCGCCACTGCCGCCGCGAGGTAATGCGCCGGGTGGGGGCCGGGCGGCGGCTCGGCCATGCCAGCATCGACCATGCGCAAGTCTGCGCCTTGCGCCTCGGCCAGCGCCGTGCTGCTGGCGCGGCCGCTCAGGATGGTTGCGACCATGGCGGTGGTGACGGCCGATGGCCAAGGGGTTACCCCTTGCGCCACCACGCCGTGGTCGCCCGCAAACAGCACGATCCGGCGCGGGCGCGTGACCGGGGTGAGCGATTGCTGCGCGAGCGCCAGTTCCACCGCCAGCGCTTCCAGCCGGGCGAGGCTGCCGGGCGGCTTGGCCAGGGCATCGAGCCGGGCCTGTACGGTATCGGGCGTGATCGTCATCGGACAAACCTTGTACGCGAAGCGGGAAGCGGGGCCTGCCAGCCATGGCGGACCAGTTCCGAGGTGAGGCTCTCCGCCTCGGGATAGCCCAGACAGAGCAGCGCGACAAAGCGCCAGTCTGCCGGAACGCCAAGCACCGCGTTGACGGTGGCGGGATCGAGCAGCGAAACCCAGCCCAGCCCGATCCCGCGTGCGCGCGCCGCCAGCCACAGCGTCTGGATCGCGGCGACGACCGACCAACAGAGCGTTTCGGGCATGGTGGCGCGGCCAAGGCCGTGGCCGGTGTCGGCCGCCTCGTCGCAGAACACCGCGACGACTTCCGGCGCTTCCCGCAGGCCGTGCAGCTTCAAGCCGTCGTAGAGCGCGCCGCGCTCGCTGGCATAGGCTTCGCCCGCAGCCTGCTTGCAGGTGTCTGCCGCCAGCGCCAGCGCTTCGCGCCGCTCGGGGCTTTGCACCTGAACGAAGCGCCAGGGCTGGGCATTGCCGACCGATGGGGCGTGGCAGGCCACATCGAGCAGTTCGTCCAGCGCGCCAGGTGGCAGGGACGCGCGCTGGAAATGGCGCACATCGCGCCGCCATGCGAACAGCGTTTCGAGTTCGCGGCGGAAATCTGCGCTGAAGTGCGGGGCGCTCATCGGGCTTCCTCCGCAATCGCGAGCAGCCGGTCGGCGCTGACATGGCGTTCGAGATCGGCGGCCAGTGCATCGAGCGCGGCATCGACCGCCACATCCTGATCCAGCCCGGCGCTTGGCGCGCCGATCCAGCCGGGTCGCTGCTCGGCCAGATTGAACAGCCCGTGGACATAGCAGCCCGCGATCCGGCCATCCGGGCTGACCGCGCCGTCCGCCCGGCCATCGGCCATGCGCAGCAGCGGCGCGGCATCCCCCGTGGTCACCCCGCAGTGGATCTCGTATCCGGTGAAGGCGCAGCCATCGGCAATCCGGGTGCCGCGCACCTCGCGCAGCGTCTTGTCGGCGCGCATCACAGTGTCGACCGGCAGCAGGCCAAGGCCCGTCACAGTCTCGGGCGGGCCTTCCAGCCCTTCGGGGTCGGCAATGGTTTGGCCCAGCATCTGATACCCGCCGCAAATGCCCAGAACCCGTCCGCCGCGCCGGACATGCGCGGCGATGTCGATATCCCAGCCCTGCGCGCGCAGAAATGTGAGATCGGCAATCGTGGCCTTGGTGCCGGGCAGGATGACCAGCGCCGCGCTGGCCGGAATCGGATGGCCGGGCGGCACCATCGTCAGCTTGACGCCGGGTTCCTGCGCCAGCGGATCGAAATCATCGAAGTTGGCGATGCGCGAAAGCATGGGGACCGCCACTTCCACCGCGCCATCGGCCTGAAGCGGGTGGTCAAGCGTCACGTCATCTTCGGCCGGAAGCAGGCGCGCGGCTGCCAGCCACGGGATCACGCCAAGGCCCTCCCACCCGGTCAGGCGTGCAATCGCTGCGTAGCCTTCATCGAACAGGGAGGCATCGCCGCGAAACTTGTTGATCAGGAAGCCGCGAATCATCGCGGCATCGGCTTCGTCCAGCACCGCCTGCGTGCCGACGATCGAGGCGATCACCCCGCCCCGGTCGATATCGCCGACCAGCACGACCGGCACATTCGCCGCGCGGGCGAAGCCCATGTTGGCGATGTCGGCTGCGCGCAAGTTGATCTCAGCCGGGCTGCCCGCGCCTTCCACAATTACCAGATCGGCGGCGGCGCGCAGGCGCTGGTAGGAGGCCAGCACGGCATCCAGCAATTCGCCCTTGCGCGCGCGGTAGTATTCCGCGCCCAGTGTGCCCCGAACTTTGCCGTGCACGATCACTTGCGCGGTGCGGTCGCTTTGCGGTTTCAGCAGCACCGGGTTCATGTCGACCGAAAGAGCTGCGCGCGCAGCCACCGCCTGCAACGCCTGCGCCCGCCCGATCTCGCCGCCATCGGCGGTAACGGCAGCGTTGTTCGACATATTCTGCGGCTTGAACGGCAAAACCTTCAGCCCGCGATTGGCAAACAGGCGGCACAGCCCGGCCACCAACACCGATTTGCCGACATCCGATCCGGTGCCCTGCACCATCACCGCAGCCATGCCAATGCCCCCACGCCAAGCCACAGCAGCACCCCGGCCCGCAGGAACAGCCGCATGGCGCGCTGCAGATCGTGGGGGGCCGGGCGCGGCCCTTCGCCCAGCGTCTGGCGCGCGGTCCATTCCCCGTCATAAAAGGCGCCGCCGCCCAGCGTTACGCCCAATGCGCCGGCCATTGCGCTTTCTGGCCAGCCCGCGTTGGGGGACAAGTGATTGCCGCCATCGCGCCACATTATCCGCGCGCCCACGCCCCCGCCCGCAAGGCTGATCAGCACCGCTGCGATCCGGGCCGGAATCCAATTCATCGCATCATCCATCAAGGCGCTGGCTTTGCCGAACAGCTCGTAGCGCGCATCGCGGTGGCCGATCATGCTGTCGGCCGTGCTGATGCATTTGAACGCGAACAGACCCGGCAGGCCCAAGGCCAGAAACCAGATGGCGGGCGCGACAATGCCATCGCAAAAGCTTTCGGCCAGAGTTTCGATGGCGGCGGCAGCCACGCCGCTTTCATCGAGCGCGGCGGTATCGCGCCCGACAGTGCGCGACAGGGCGGTGCGCGCCGCTTCAAGCTCGCCGCGATCCAGCGGCGCGGCAACGGCGGCTACGTGGCTCCATAAACTGCGCTGGGCAAGGCCAGTGGTGGCGATCAGGATCACGGCCAGCGTTCCGGCCGAACCTGCAGCAATTCGTTCGATGGTCCATCCGCTGGCTGCGCCTGCCAGCAGCAGTACCAGCATCGCGGCAATTCCGCCGCCAAGCCGATGCCCCGCGCGGTTCCATTGTCGGTCCATCGCCGCGATCAGGCGGCCCGCCCACGTTACCGGGTGGCCCACACGGCGCAGCAGCCAGTCCGGGTAGCCCAGCGCGGCTTCCACCAGCAGCACGGCCAGCAATTGTTCGAGCCGGTCCAGCATCATGCCATGCGCGCCACCGGCACGATCAGCGGTGCGCCATCGGCATCCTGCCCCGCATGGATGCGCACGCCGTAGGCCTCTCCGAGCACGTCCGGGGTCATCACCTCGGGCACCGATCCGGCGGCGAGCACTTCGCCCTCCTTCATCACGATCACGCGGTCGGCCAGCCGCGCGGCCTGCGTCAGATCGTGCAGCACCGCTGCCACGCCTGCGCCCTGGTCTGCCGCGCCGCGCAGGCACGCGGCGGCATCCAGCTGGTGCGCGGGATCAAGGCTGGCAAAAGGTTCGTCCGCCAGAATCCAGCGCGGTTCGCCCGCCAGCACGCGCGCCAGCAGCACGCGCGCCTGCTCCCCGCCGGAAAGGCGCTGGGCCTTGCGGCTGGCCAGATGGACGCAGTCAGCAGCAGCCAGCGCAGTATCGATCGCGCGCTCGTCGTCCTCTTGCAATCCCCAGCGGCCCCGGTGCGGCAAGCGGCCCAAAGCGACCAGCGCGCGGACGTTGACGTTCCAGTGGATGTCCGCCTGCTGGGGCAACAGGCCGATCAGGCGTGCGCGGTGCTGCGGGAAGAGCGCGGCAAGCGGCTGCCCGTCCAGCAAGACCTGCCCGGCATCGGGCGTGCGCAGGCCTGCAAGGCATGAAAGCAGCGTCGACTTGCCCGCGCCGTTCGCACCAAGGATCACCGTCACCGCGCCAACCGAGAGCGCGCCGGTGATATCGCGCAGCACGGGTCGGTCGCGCAAGGTGAGCGACAGGCCTTCGAATGAAAGGTCCATCACGCCACCTCCCGCCGCATCCGGAACAAGAGCGCAAAGAAGAACGGCGCGCCAAGGCTCGACATGGCAATGCCGAGGCGCATTTCGGAAACCGAAGGCAGCACGCGTACGAGACTATCGGCAAGCACCACCAGAATGGCCCCGGCAAGCGCGGAAGGGATCAGCAGCGCCGAGGGGCTATCATCCACTAGCGGACGGACGATGTGCGGCACCATGAGGCCGACAAACCCGATGATCCCGGCCAGCGCCACCGATGCGCCCACCGTCAGCCCCACACCCAGCACGATGAGCCACTGCAGCCGCGCCATATCGACGCCAAGCGAACGCGCTGCCGTTTCGCCCAAGGTCAGCGCATCCAGCGCAGGCGCGGCGCGCAGCAGCGCCGCCATGCCCAGCACCGCAGGCACCACGGCCAGGCGCACATCATCCCAGCTGCGATCGACCAGCGCGCCCATCAGCCACGTAACGATTTCGGACGAGGCGAAGGGTGTTGGGGCAAGGCTGATCAGCAGGCTGGTGAACGATCCGGTCAGGCTGGCAACGATCACGCCCGCCAGTGTGAACAGGATCAGGCTGCCCGAACGCCCGGCCAGCAGCGCCAGCGCGGCCATGCCCGCTGCCGCACCCCCCAGTGCAAAAACCGGTAGCAGCCAAGCTTGCACCGCATAACCGAAGAACAGCGAAATCACTGCCCCCAGCGCTGCGCTGGAGGAAACGCCGAACAGCCCCGGATCGGCCAGCGGGTTGCGCAAATAGCCCTGCATCGCCGCGCCCGACATGCCCAGGCACAAGCCCACCAGCGCACCCGCACAGGCGCGCGGCAAACGCAGTTCCATGACGATCAGCGATTGCAGGTCGCCCGTCAGCCAATGGTCGAAGGCGATCCAGTGCCGCCCGGCCATGAGCGAGAGCAGTAGCGCCGCGCCCAGCGCGCCGAACAGCGCAAGGTTGAGCTTCATGGCCTGGCGTCCAATTCGCGGCGCACCGCCGCCAAGCGGGCGACCGATCGGATAATGACCGGCCCTCCGCAATGCAGCAGGTTTGATGGATAGTCCGCGATCCGGAAATGGCGGCCTGCCTTCCTGAGCGCGGGGTGCGACAGCATCCGGTTGGCATCGCCGTCGCCCGCGCCCATGTCGGCCCGCCCGGCGAGCAGCACGCGCGGCGGGTTCAGGAACATCCCCTCCAGCGGCAGAACGTCCCATTTGCGAAGGCCCGCTTGCGGACTGAGATTGCGAAAGCCTGTGCGCGTGAGCAATTCATCGGCCAAGGTGCCTTCCCCCGGCACCAGCCCGCTGCCCTGCCAGATCAGCGCGGTTGCAGCGCCGCCTGTCCAGCGGCTTTGCGCCAGTGCGGCATCGATCCGCAGGTTGAGCGCAAGCCCCGCATCCGGCTGGCCTATCCGCGCCGCGATTTCGGTAATCTGCGCCTTGTTTTGCGCCACCGTCTCGGGAACCGTGGTCTGCATCAGCGGTATGCCCAGCCGCTGCAAAGCAGCGATGGTTTGCACCGCCACATGCGGCCCGGCGATCACCAGATCGGGCCGGGCCGCGATCACATCTTCGGCGCTGTCCCCCACGGCAGGATAGCGCATCGCCCATGCCATTGGCACCGATGTGGCCCGCGGATCGTGCGAATAGGCGCTGATCGCCGCGATTTGCCCGGGTGCCGCCACGTCTTTGATCACCGCGTCCGCGCAAGGGTTCATCGAGACAATGCGCTTTGGCGGGCCTTGCGTTTCAGGCGCAGTGCGTCCGCCTGCTGCGCTATACCCTGACGATGCGCATCCCGCCAGCAGCGCTGCGATTGCAAGCCCAAGCAAGGCGGGCGTCCGGATCAATATTCAACGCCCTTTTGCGCCATGAACCCGGCCTTGAATGGATGCTTCACTTCTTCGAATTCAGTCACCAGATCGGCGATCTCGATCAGTTCCGGCTTGGCATTGCGCCCGGTGATGCAGATGTGCTTTTCCAGCGGGCGGGCTTTCAGGAACTCGACAATCTCGGCGATGGGGAGCGTATCGTCGCGCAGCACGATGTTGAGTTCGTCCAGAATGATGAAATCGTAGGCCGGATCGAGGATCAGCGCCTTTGACCGCTCCCACGCCGCCCGCGCCGCCGCAATGTCGCGCGCGCGGTCCTGCGTGTCCCACGTAAAGCCGTTGCCCATCACATCGAAGGTCAGCATCTCAGGGTTGGCGGCGAAGAACGCCTTTTCGCCGGTATCCCAGCTGCCCTTCACATATTGCAGGATGCCCACTTTCATCCCCCAACCGATACTGCGGATCGCCATGCCGAAGGCCGACGAGGACTTGCCCTTGCCGTTGCCGGTGTGAACGATCAGCAGCCCGCGCTCGATGGTCTTGCGCGCCTGGATCTTCTCCCGCGCCACTTTCAGCCGCTTCATGCGCGCGTTGTGGCGAGCGTGCCCATCTTCGTCCGTCGTGCTTTCTTCCGTCATGTCGCTCTTTTCCATGCTTGCAGGGACTCGTCCAATCGTGCCCAATCCGCGTCCTGGCCGGGCATGCCCAGCCGAAGTTGATCTGGACGGTCGGCAAAGGGGCGCACCAAGATGCCGTCACGGCAAAGGTGGGTAAACAGGCCCTCGGCGCCAGCGGCATGGCACAACCGGAAATTGGCGGTGCCGCCCCGATCCTCCAGACCATATCCGGATAGGAGCGCCGCCAATCGCGCGCTGCCTTGCTTCAGCCGATGGCGCTGCAATCCTTGCCAGGCAAGGTCGCAATAGGCCGCAGTTCCGATGGCAATCGCAGGTCCGGAAATCGGCCAATCGCCCAGCAGGCCGCGCAGCTCCCGGATCACGGGCTTGTTGGCGATGACAAAGCCCAGCCGCACGCCGGCCAGACCGAAGAACTTGCCGAACGAGCGCAGCACGATCGCTCCGTTCCGATGCGGCAGGATGCTTGCCTCGGGCATGGCGTCGGCAAAGGCTTCGTCGATGATGCGGATGTTGCGCAGTTTCCGAAGTCTTTGCCGCTCAGTCACCGCCCCATCGGGATTGTTCGGATTGGCGCAGACCATCAGATCCGCACCGCGCGCCTTGTCGAACGGCAGCACCCGCGCGCCAGGCCAGGCCGCGCGGTAGCCCGAGTAGCTCTGCCCGATGATCGCAACCTTTTCTGCCGGCAGAAGCCGAGCCAGCAAGCGGATCGCAATATCGCTGCCCGGAACCGCTGCGATCTGGGCGATATCGTCAACGCCGAACGCGCGCGCCGCTGCAAACTCCAACTGTTCCAGCGCAGCCCGCGTCGGCAACGACTGCCATGCCTGCGGCTTGATCGCTGGGATCGGCCAAGCCCACGGGCTGATTCCCGTGGACAGGTCCAGCCAGGGGCGGGGCGCAGCTGGATAGAGCTTCGCCGCCGCCGCTGTCTGTCCGCCGTGCCATAGCAGCGCGGCATGGTGGTCCATGGCGTTTCTCCGGTTCAGAAGGCCAGCCGAACGCCAGCGTAGGCAGCCCGGCGCGGCGTGCCATAATGGAAGCTGGTCTCGTACTGCGCGTCGAACAGGTTCTCGATCCGGCCATAGAGTTCGATGCCGTGCGCCACTGGCAAAGCGGCGCGCAGATCGACCAGCACATAGCCTGCAAGCTTGCGCGTATTGGAGGCGTTGTCGAAACTTGCGCCCACGTGCGTGATCGTCGCTCCGGTCTTCAGCCCGAAGGACCAGTCATAGTCGATCGAGGTGTTGACGCTATGCCGGGGCCGCCGCGCCAGATCGCGGCCCGTGGCGGTGTTGATCGCTGCGACATAGCCATAATTGGCCTGCACTCGCAGCGCATCGACCGGCTTCAGAGTCAGCGCCAGTTCAAGGCCATGCGCCCGCGCCTTGGCTACATTGTCATATGTGCCGTAAGGGCGATTGGTGCAGATGCCCGTCAGCACGGTGCAGCCGATGAAGTTGATCAGGCCCAGCGTATCGCGGTGAAACCACGTGGCGCCGACCTCGATCCGGCCTCCCAGCAGCTTCTGGGTGATGCCCGCATCCCAGCTGCGCGAGGTTTCTGGCCTCAGCGCGGTGTTGCCGTATTCGCTGAACAGCTGAAACAGCGAAGGCGTCTTGAAACCCTGCCCATAGCTGGCGCGCAAGGTGGTTGCCCCCTGATTGGGCGTGAGCACCGCGTTTGCAGAGAACGTGGTCTTGCCGCCGAACGTATCGTGATCATCGCGGCGCAGACCCGCGCTCAGGGTCAGGCCGGTGACCGGCTTGGCGCTGAGCTGGCCGTAGATGCTGTTGATCCGCGCCTCGGCCCGCGAAAACGGGCTGCCGTAGCTTGAGGTGCGAAAGCTCGACTTCTCTGTCTCTGCTCCGAACGTCGCGCTCACCGCATCGATCAAGGCAAGATTGCCCTGATATTCGAACCGTTCATTGCGCCCTTTGGCGTTGAAGGTTTCGAAGGCCGTGCCGCCGGTCAGGTCGGTGTTCAGCCGCCGCGTGTCGGTCAGCGTATAGGCGAAGCGGTTGCGGAAACGGCCATCCAGCAGGGCGGCGTTCAGCCCGGCATAGCCCACCAGTTCCTTGGTCCGGGCAAATTCGGGCGTATCACCAAAGCTGTAGCTGGGCGGCGGGAAGCCATCGATGCCCACCTTGCCATCGGAATACCAGCCGCGCAGATCGACCGAGATGCTGTCCGACACGGCGATATTGAACTTCGCATTTGCGCCGAAGTTGCGATAGCCATCGCGTTCCTTACCGCCGCGCGTTTCATTGAACGTCGAAAAGCCGTCTGTGCGCAGATAGCCAGCGCCGATACTGGCCGACACGGGTCCGAACTTGCCCGAAACGTTGCCGACCACGCGCGCCGTATTGCGCCAGCCGTATTCCGCAGATGCATTGGCCGCGAGCTTTTCGGTGGGGGCGCGGGTCACGATGTTGACCACGCCGCCAATGGCCTGGCTGCCCCACAACACCGATTGCGAACCGCGAACGACTTCGATCCGTTCGATAGTGCCGGTCAGCAGATTGCCGAAATTGAAACCGCCGCCGGGCGATGAGGGATCGTTGATCTTGACCCCGTCGATCAGGGCAACGGTCTGGTCGCTTTCCGCGCCGCGAATATTGACCGAAGTGGTAGTGCCAAGTCCGCCGTTGCTGCTGACGGTCACGCCGGGCACCGAACGGAGCAGATCGCTGACCCCCACGGATTGACGGGTGTTGATATCATTCAATGTGATGACGGTGACCGATTGGGCGACTTCGGCGGCGGGCTGCGCAGAGCGGTTGGCGGACACGACGATGGTGCCCGCTTCTTCCGCGTGGACCGAGGCAGGAAGGATTGCCGCAGAGATAAGTAGAACTGATTTTAGAATACGCGTTTTTGTCGCAGACATGGGGTTTCCCCTTTTGAACAACTTCAAAAGAGCCGCACGGCAGCGATCACACGCAGGATACGAATCCCCACGCATGCGACTCTGGCTAAGTCGTCACGCGAGGAATTCCTCGATCATCACCCGGCACACCCCGTCCGCGCGAAAGAACGACCGTTACGGGCAGGTCTCCTGGCTCTCGGGTCAATGAAGCTGCTTCACCTTCCCGGCCCGAACGGGCCAGTGGCATAACGAAGCGGCGACTCGCCGATCACAGTTGCGGGGGCAGCTTCGGATCATGGCAGGTTGCCATTCCCGAATTCCCTATTCATCCCATCTCTGGGAACCTGTAACGCCCGCAGCTATGTCGAAGGACAGCGCGAATGGCAAGTGGAAGCAATCATGGGCAATGTGGTTCTGGTGCTTGGTGGAGCCCGATCAGGCAAGAGCGGCTATGCCGAACAACGCGGTGATGCCCTGGCAGGCCAGCATATCTACATCGCGACCGCTCAGGCGTTCGACGATGAAATGGCCCACCGCATCGCGCACCACCGCGCAGATCGCGCCGGACATTGGCACGCTGTAGAATGCCCGCTGGATCTGGACGGCGTCATCCGCGAACATGACGGTAGAGATGCCGTTATACTGGTTGATTGCCTGACCCTGTGGCTCAGCAATCTGATGCTGGGCGGTCATGACGTGGCACTGGCGCGGGACCGGCTTGCAAGCCTCGCTCCGAAAGTTCAGGGCACGCTCCTGCTGGTTTCCAACGAAGTGGGGCAAGGCATCGTCCCGGACAACCCGCTTGCCCGCCAGTTCCGCGATGAAGCGGGCTGGCTCAATCAGGCCATGGCACGCGCCGCGAACGAGGTCTGGTTTGTGACGGCAGGCCTGCCCCAGCGGCTCAAATAGACACGATCAAACCTCGCGTACGCTGTTTCGGATTGGCTTTGAGGCGATGGCCAAATCCGCTCCCTCGGACGCCGTTTGGTGTGCACTCAAATTGCTAATGCAAATGATTCGCATTGACAGTCGCATCGTCTCGGCGATAGCGGTCACCCGTCATGAGGGTAGCCACGATCAGATTCTGGGAATGGACCCACCGGTGGAGCAGCCTTGTCTGCACATTGTTCCTGTTCCTGCTCTGCCTCACCGGTCTGCCGCTGATCTTTCATGAAGAAATCGATGCACTGACGGGTGAACTGGCCGTTTCAGGGCAGGGTTCGGCGCATGGCGGCCAGCCGCTCGACACGATCGTCAGCGCGGCGCTGGCGGACTACCGCGTCGCAGCCGGCCATGGCGGCGTGCCGCTGTTCGTTGGGTTCAGCCAGGACGATCCGCGCATCACGGTCACGCTTGGCCCGCGGCCCGATGCGCCCGCTGCCGCCATGCGGCTGTTCACCTACAACCGGTCGACCGGACAGACATTGGGCGAGTTGCGGCAGACCGGGATCTTGGCGGTGATCTTCAGGCTGCACGTCGATCTGCTGGCAGGATTGCCCGGGATGCTGCTGCTCGGCGTGATGGGTCTGCTGTTCGTGGTCGCGCTGCTCTCGGGTCTCGTGCTCTACGCGCCGTTCATGCGCCGCTTGCCCTTTGGCACCCTGCGCCGGGGCCGCCGGACCGGCCTGCTCGATGAGCACAATCTGCTTGGTGCAGTGATCCTGGGCTGGGCGCTCGTGATCGGCCTGACCGGCGCGATCAATGCCTTTGCCGATCCCCTGATCGCGCTGTGGCGGCAGCGCGAGTTGGCGACCATGGTGGCCGCGTCGGGCGGCGCATCAGGACCGGCCACCTCCCGCCGCGCCTCGCTCGATCAGGCAATGGCCGCAGCCCAGTCCGCACGCCCGGGTCTATCGCCCCAGTTCATCGGCTTTCCGGGCGGGGCGTGGAGCAGTACGCACCACTATGCGATCTTCTTTCAGGGCGATACGCCGCTTACCAGCCATCTCCTGACTCCGGCGCTGGTCGATGCCGAGACCGGCAAGCTCGCCGATATCCGGCCCATGCCGCTCTCGATGCAGGCGCTGATGCTTTCGCGCCCGCTGCATTTCGGCGATTATGGCGGCCCCGCGCTCAAGATCGTCTGGGCGCTGCTCGATCTGGCAACGATGCGTGTGCTGTGGAGCGGCCTTCTGCTGTGGTGGGGCAAGCGCCGCTCGGCTCGCCGGCCGGTTCGCAATGCATCTGCTGCGGAGATCCCGGCATGAGCCGTACGCCGCCGCGCCGAGCCGCCGCCGTGCTGGCCGTGCCGGTCATGCTCGCGGTCATCACCATCACCGGGCTGGTGATCGGCCTTACCGGTGCCGGCTGGCGCGATACCCTCTGCGTTGGCGCGCTGGCGCTGCCGCTCGTCCTGTTCCTGTTCCATTTGCTGCGCCTGGGATCGCCCCGCCGCAGCGCCAACGCGAAAGATTGACCGTGAAATCTGCCCATTTCCTTACCGCCGCGATGCTTTCCCTGCCTGCCGCCGCGATGGCGCAGCCCGCCTCCGACCCGGTTGCCTCCGGGGAGATCGTGGTCACCGCCCAGCGCACCAATGCGACTGCGGTGAGCGGCAACGGGGATATTGGCGCGCTGGGCAGCAAGAAGGCCGAGGACGTGCCCTTCACGCTGCGCAGCTACAACGAGGCGCTGATCCTCAACCAACAGCCCCAGACACTCGGCCAGGTGCTGGAAAACGATCCGACCGTGCGCACGAGCTATGGGTTCGGCAATGCCTCCGAACAATTCGTGATCCGGGGCTTTTCGCTCTATGGCGATGATGTCGGGCTGAATGGGCTCTATGGCATCGCGCCGCGCCAGCTCGTTGCGCCCGAACTGTTTGAGAGCGTGCAGGTGCTGAACGGCGCGTCCGCGTTCCTCAACGGGGCCGCGCCGGGCGGATCGTCGGTGGGCGGCAGCGTGAACCTGCAACTGAAGCGGGCCAAGGAATCCCCGCTCAATCGCGTGACCCTTGGCTATACATCGGCCAGCCACTTCGGCGGTAGCGCCGACATCTCGCGCCGGTTCGGCGAGGGCAGCGCCTTTGGTCTGCGCATCAACGGCGCCTTCCGCAGCGGTGACGTGGCGGTAGACGGTGAATTCCGCCGCACCGCGACGCTGGGTGCCGCGTTCGACTGGCGCGATGACAACACACGCCTCTTCGTCGATCTCGGATATCAGAAAGTCGAGGTGAAGGGCCTGCGTCCCAAAGTGACGATCGGCACGCTCACTATCCCGGCCGTGCCGGAAGCCAGTGACAACTATGCCCAGCCCTGGACCTACACCAGCTTGCGCGACTTGTTCGGCGTGGTGCGCCTGGAGCATGACCTCGGCGCAAGTGCGCTTCTCTATGTGACCGGGGGAGCACGCGATGGCAGCGAGCAGGGCATCTACGGCGCGATCCGGGTGCTGGATGCGGCAACCGGCGCGGCCAACGGCAACGCGCTTTATGTCCCGCGCACCGATAACAACGAAGCGCTGGAAGCAGGGCTCAGGGTCAAGCTGGGCAAGGCGGTAACGCAGGAGTTCAACTTTGGCGGCAGCGCGGTGTGGCAGGTCAACCGCAATGCCTTCGACTTCCTCTACGGCCCCGGTTTTGCCGGTTTCGCAACCAACCTCTATGACACGCCGGTCGCCGCGATTCCGGCCTCGGCTTTCGTTGGCGGGAACCTTCAGAATCCGTTTCCGATCACTCGCACGCGGCTCTTGTCGGCTTTCGCATCCGATACACTTGGCCTGTGGCAGGACCGGGTGCTGATAACCGGCGGCGTCCGGCTGCAGGACATCCGGATCAAGAGCTACAACTACTATAACGGCGGCCAGCTCGACAGCGTTTACAACAAGTCCGCGCTCACCCCGGTGGTCGGCCTCGTGGTGAAACCCGCGCGCGGAATCTCCTTTTTCGCCAACCGGATCGAAGCGCTGCAGCAGGGGCCGACCGCTCCGATTGATGCCAGCGTGATCAATGCGGGCGAAGTGTTCGGCCCGGTCAAGTCGGTCCAGTACGAGGTGGGCGGCAAGCTGTCCGCTGGCGGGTTCGACATCGGCCTTTCAGTGTTCCGCATTGATCTGCCGGTTGGCTATTCGGTGGATGCGGGCAGCGGGAAACAGCGGTTCGGCCTGTTTGGCGAACAGCGCAACAAAGGCATCGAACTGACGGTGAGCGGCGAGCCGGTGAAGGGTCTGCGGTTGATCAGCGGCGGATCGGTGGTCGATGCGCGCTTGCGCAAGACCAGCGGCGGCGTGAACCAGGGCAACCGCGCGGTGGGCGTGCCCGAATGGACTGCGAACGCCGGTCTGGAATGGGATGTGGCAGCCACGGGCCTCACGCTCACTGGCCGCGTCGTCCATACTGGCAAGCAGGCGGTGGACGTAGCGAATACGCTGGAGATCCCGGAATGGACGCGCATCGATCTGGGTGCGCGCTATGTGCTGGTAGCGGCGGACAAGCCGGTTACCTTGCGTTTCGGCGTCGACAACGTCGCCAACAAGCGGTTCTGGGCATCGGCCTTCGATGTATTTTCCGCCGCACTGTTGCAGGGCCAGCCGCGCACCTTCAAGGCCAGCGCGTCGATAGACTTCTGAAAGCGCCGCTGGCCGCGCCGGGCATACGCGGCGTTTTGCAGGTCTCGCCGTCACCAATGACCGAGATGGACGCTTTACCGGTGGGCTGCTCGGGCCGCCTCATAGTGGTTTTCGTTAGCAACGAACGTCCGCAGCGACTGATTTCAATGGCAGGTTCTGGTTAGTACAGACGTTTGGGGTAGCTGATCAGGATGTCCTGATTTGGTCGTTATCCGACAATCGATTTTATCCACTCATCGATTTCCGCTTCCACCCAAACTGTCAATTTCGGCCCCACTGAGCGCCCCTTCGGAAAGCGTCCTTCCGCCATACGCTGGTAAATCGTCGAGCGTTTGATTCCGACCCGCGCCATTACCTCAGGCAGCCGGATAAGGCGCATTTGGCTCTGCGCCGTGGGAACCTCGGTCGGGGAATCGACAATGTGTTCAACAGCCGATGTTGTCATTTCATGCCTCCTTGTATGGTGATACCGCCCCAAGTCCCTCACCTTCCGAGCACGAGAGCAATGTCCCTCTCGGCAAGATCATCGATATGTTTAGCCAGCAGTCGCGCCACGAGGCGCGAAGTGCCGATAGCCCAGCGTGGGCGCAAATCGGCCATGCGGTGACCCAGCGTTTCATTCATCGTCACCGGCAGGGCGGTGAGGAACTGATCGAGGAACGCGCCCACGTCCTCGCCAAGCCATTCGACCGCGAGATCCTCGTGCCCGAGGATGGCGAGCAGCAGGGCACCATTGGAGGCGAGCCCGCTGGCACCGAGCACACGTTCGGCATCATCTAGCGTGACGGCTTTCTCGCCGCGCAAGAGCCGCAGAAAGGTGTCTTTGTTCATGCCAGCTGCGCGCGCAACCTTACGCCGCGATTTGCCGGAGCGGTCGACGGCAGCGGTCAGAAGCCGTGCCAGTCTTGCGTTGATCCCCAAGGTCTGTGCGCTGCAGGTCATGTCCACAATCGGTCCCAGTTGGTTCGACTCGGACATGTAGCGCGAGTCCGTTTTGCTAGGAACAAAAAAGAACATAGTTAGAACATATCGGTTATCCTAGAATGAACCGATTCGGGGCACTGTCTCGCAAAATGGCTCGCTCTGGCGCGCATTTCCGGCAGATTCGTCTAAAAATCTGGCCGGTTTAGGCTAGAACCGCCGATGTGCCATCCCCTCATTCGTCCAGATTTGTCCGAGAACGCTTCCTCGATCAGCCTTCGCTTTTCCTAGATCAGTTTCTCCGGTCAAGACGGTGGGGCAGCGGCGATGACCGCTGCATCAACCCCGCTTGTTGATTGCCACTGAGAAGTGACCCGGGAGAGGCCGTAATTTCCACTGAGATTTGACCCATGTTCTGA
>OFDC01000185.1_pt1 | contig 62713 bp, 78 predicted proteins | sample 1520941 | NCBI WGS metagenome assembly OFDC01 (sample SAMEA94258168, study PRJEB24077) | hot springs metagenome | biome: Aquatic biome; feature: Water | place: India | collected 2012-12-06 | depth 5 m | reverse complement strand
GTTATGTTTTGAAAAGTCGGTTTTTCACTTTGAGTCGATTAAGGTCAATGCTTCTTAAAAACGAAAATGCTGACTCTGAAACCTTGTTTCTTGTTATTAATCTTTAATTTCTCTAATCTATTTCCTATAATTCACTTAATCTATTTCCAAACCTTTCAAACATCTTTTCTTATTCTAATGGTGTAAATGGTTAAACGGACTCATTACTTGCTTCAAAGCCAGACTACTTACATGAGTTTGCCTATAACAATTGAGTGATGTTATCTATTTTCAATGCTTTTCTTGTATCTTTTTACCGATGAAATACTAATACCTGTGAGTTTTACAATTTCAGAAACCGACATATCTTTTTCTAAAGCAGTCTTTACTCTTTCGTAGTTCTGTTGATTCAGACCAGTTGGTCTTCCGATATGCTTCCCTTTTGCCTTTGCGAGTAATTGCCCAGCTTTTGTTTTTTCTAAGATTGTTTCTCGGTCATATTCGGCCAAGGAAGCAAATATTGAAAGTATCAACTTACCTGCGGGCGTAGTGGTATCTATCCCAACATCAAGGGCTTTGAAAATAACTTTTCGATTGGCGAAGTCATTAACTAAATTTATTACGTGGTCTCGGTTTCGACCTAAACGAAAAAATCGAGCAACTACAACGGTATCACCTTCTCTCAATTGCGAGAGCAAATCATCAAGGGCTGGGCGTTGAATGGCCAGTCCAGTTATTTTGTCTTGAAATATTTTATCACAGCCATATTTTTCCAAAAGGTCGATTTGGGTATCAAGATTTTGGTCGATGGTCGAAACACGAGCATATCCGAATATTTTATTCATATTGGTCTCAAAAAGTTAGTCTCACAAATATAATTTAATATTTTGAACTGAACCTACTTTTTGGACTATATTTTATGCAATATATATATACACACGTTTTCAGAATGGTCTGGTCCAAAAAGCTACGACTTTTTGGGCGGGCTGTTTTTGAAAATTCTTAACAAAAACCTATTCCGAAATCTCATTTACCACAACTGGCGAAATCTCCAAACTCCTCGGGTCGGCTTTAACTTCAACTTTGCTCATCGAGTAAACTTCAATCGAAGGGAAACCAAATTGCTCGACTACTTTGCCATACATACAATAAACACCTTTTCCCTTGAATGGATATTTGAGTAATGAATTTGAAAAATGAGTGGTGTCAAAGTACTCGCCTTTGTAATCGGCAAAGTATCCAAATACTTGTGGCTTTTTTGTTTTTGTTGTGATTCGCTTGTAGGTAACTAAGTAACCGTAGATGGTTATCCGTTTACCTACATTTTCCAAGAGAGTTTCCGAACAAATACTTTGCAAATAATTTTCTTTGATAAGTAAAAACGGTGAACAAATCGGGAAACCCAATAACTCAATTTGGTCGTAGGCATCTTCAATGGAGTAATGCTTCAAAACTGGAAACTGAAATTGCATCGGTTCGGGACTGCCAAAAAGAGCAATCGTTTGTGGCTTGGGTTTGTTTGGATTATTACAAAGTAAATGTGCTTCCCAAAGTAATTCTTTTTTCGGAATACCCAAATTTCTAAAAGCACCAACCCTTATCAGAATGATGAGTTGTTCGAGTCCAACAGGCACTCGTTGAAAAAAATGATAGAATGAAACAAAAGCATTCTGACTCCTTTCTAACAAAAGCTGCTCGATTGTTCGACTTTCCAAGGCTTTGATATGAATCCAGCCCAACCAGATAATGTTACCTTCAATTCTTGTTAAATATTCACTTTCATTGATTTCGGGGGCTTCGATGATTGCACCGTACCTTCGGGCCTCGTGAATATAAAATTCAGTCGAATAAAATCCACCAAAATTGTTGATAACGGCAACCATAAATTCTAAAGGAAAATAGGTTTTCAAATAGAGACTTTGATAACTTTCCACTGCAAAACTTGCCGAGTGAGCTTTACTAAAACTGTATCCCGAAAAGCTTTCAATTTGTCGCCAAACTTCTTTTGCCAATTCTTCGCTGTAAGCCAATCGCTCACAATTGGCAAACCACTTATCGACTAATTTCTGAAATTCGATTCTTGACCTAAATTTACCCGACATCGCTCTTCGTAAAATATCGGCTTCTGCCAAAGTCAGCTCCGCAAAGCCGTGAGCCACTTTCAAAACATCTGGTTGGTTTCTTGTTCACTGTCTTCAATAAGTTGTTGGATTCTTTTGAGTTGGGTGACTTCTTGTTTGGCACTCATTATCCAGTTTGTAGCAATACGATATGAAGCCCCATTTGCTGAAAGTACTCCCAAGCTTTTTAGTTGGCTTGAAAAAGTTGTAGAGCAATGGCATTGGGTGTCATCGCTTGCAAATCAATTAAAGTGATAATTGCCCTTCGTGTAGGGTCGCCTATGGCGTGAAATACATCTCCTCTTGTTTCCATATTTATTTATATTTTTTTTAAAAAAAGAGTATTTACCCCTTAGTTTGAGTGTATCTGTTTAGTCTGATAGATAGAAAATAGAATCGATATAGTAGATTATTCAGAAAATAAAGATTAAAAGAAAGCTTTTGATTTACTTCACATCCATTTTTCTAAATAACAATATAGAGATGACAACAGGAATTAAAAAATACAACAAGCAAACCGCATAGCCGTTTACAAAAAACCGTTGATTGGTTAAATTGTATTCTATTTTGGTATAGTAATATTGTGGAAACAGCTTTAAATATGGTTTGAGATTTTGCCCTTTAAAGTTTTCAAAAAAACCGCCCATTACCAAAATCAATGCCTCGAAACAGAAGGAAAGCAAAATAGTAATACCTGGCTTTTGGGTCAAAAATGCAAACATGGTAAAAAAACCTGCGTAAGCCAAATGAAAAACCACGGTGTGCAGAAAGTTTTTCGTAAAAAATATCAAAAAGTTCCCCAGTGGCATATCGCCAAAACTAGTAATTATGGTGTTGCCGATGGTTTGCACCAACACTATGACCAATAATAATACCTTGATACAAATTACCATGCTTACGGTTTTTGCCAAAAATACTTGCCGCCTGTCTTTGCCCAGAGCCAATACATTTCTGATACCGCCGTTTTGAAACTCAGAGGCGATAAAAAAGCCTGAAAATGCCCCAAACCACATGGCATTTACGCTGGTACCAGCCTGATAAATTCCCTTTTGCCCATACATCACATAGTTTTTCAGAAGGTGATTGGTGATAATGCCAAAGGTATTGGTAACTAATAGTACCATCCTTGTTGTTTCGTCGCCAATTTGGAAAGCCTGATGAGTGACTCAAAACCATCCGTGCCGTTATTTTTTTATATCGCTCGTCGTGTTCAATATCCTTATTGGGCAGGTATTGGTATAATGGTGCGTCTAAATCTATTTGATTTTTGTTCACCGCCCTCAGTACAAAGTAAGCAAATACAGTTTTGGTCAATGAGCCTGCATCAAAAAGGCTATTGGCTGCTATTGCTTCGTTTGTATTTATACTTTTCACACCAAAAGTGGCATGATAAACTATTTTTGAGTTGTTTATTATAGCAAAAGAAACAGCAGGAATTTTCAGAGAATCCATCTGGTGACTGATGAAATCATTGATTTTATCTATCTTAAATGATTGATTGGATACCGAGTGAATCTTTTTTGTACAACTTGCAAAACAAAAGATTAGTAAAATTGGTAAAATGATGAATTTGTATTTCATGAATGTTTTTTATGAAATGATGTAGTTTTCTTGAAAAAGTTGCATCATGTCCTTATGAATTTATTTTGAATTATTGTGTTTAGCTGATAACTCACCGATTTTGAAATGGTTACAGTTTATTTTAAAATAAAACTTTTTTATAATTCCAAAATAGCCTATTGGATGCCAGTCATAATTTTATTTCCCCAAAATCCTATTTTTCACCACCACTTCCAACAAGCTTCTCACGGATATTTCGGCTAGTAGGAATTGCTTGGTTTTGAATAGTGAGTTCGCTATTTTCTATGCTTTCTATTTTGGAAATTGCCACCAAATAGGATTTATGAACCCTCAGAAATTTACTTGAGTCTAAGTATTCTTCCACAGTTTTGAGGGGCAAGAGGGTCATGTATTTGCTACGGCATCACTCGCCGATACCAAAACAATCATAATTTTGCTGCTCAATATCAACCCAATCCCAAAACTACGCTCGGTATAGATTTTGTTGGAAGTTTTGATAAATCTCACAATTTGGTCAACAATAGTGGCACTTATCAACTAAAAACAAGCGATTATTTTGAAGTTGCGATGCTCTCCGATGGCTTTACAACTAAGCAAAATAATATTTCATCGTTGTATTTTAAACGAAATCTTTCACCAAAAACGCAGTTCAATGCCGATTTAACTTATATAAATTACGCCAACAACAGCCCTGCAAGTATTAGTTCTGAATATTTTGACAAGCAGAAACAACCCATTAAGCCCCAGTTTTCAATTTTTACTGATGGAAATAAAGGTGAAAGAATTTCTAAAATCAATGTGGGAGTTATTTGAGTATTTCGCAAAGCGGTGGAAAGTTATACTCAATAGTCTCACTTCTCTACGAGATTATAAAGTTTCATACAGCCTTTCTCCTACAGAAAAGCGTTTTATGTATCAAAATATCAATATTTCACAACAAATAAGATTACCCAAAAACTTTGAAATTGAACTTTCAGGATGGTATAATTTCCCTTATTTTGAAGGTCCCAATATTATCAAAGGCTTTGGTGCAGCTAATGGAGGGCTTGGCAAAAAACTGAACCATGATAAAGGTACTTTAACGCTTACTTTACCAGATGTTTTTCGTTCATTTATTGTGCCTTCACACAATGGTGGCATGACTCCAATTGCCTTCAATATCAATACTACTTCAACTTGGCGTGACGAAACCGACCTGTTTCAGGTTGTAAAACTAACTTACTCAAGGAGTTTTGGCAAAAACACCAAAAGTGTAAATTATGATGCTAAAGATGAAGAACGGGATATGGTTAAGTAAAGGGTTATTTAACTTTTCACACCCCAAACTGCCGTAAATGATGGTCGGTGTGTTTGTAGGCTAAAATTCCGATTTGTTCAGGTGACATTTTGCCAAAGAAATCATGAATAAATGCTGGGTTGTTATAGTTTTCATAACGTTCCAAATGGTCTATCCAAAGATTTCGTTCTGATTCAAAATCACCTTCGGGTTCGGATACGACGAGAATTTCGCTACTTGGAGCAAATAATATCAAAGGAGTATCGTCTGCAGTAATTTCAGCCAAGGCTTCGGCTGCTTGCATAGGCGTACTTCGAGAAATAGTATAATCCCATTCGCCAATACCATGAATCCAAGCCTCAAAAAGTCGGCAATGTTTCACCATCTGGAAAGCACTCATTGTTCCCCAAGCAGGTTCTGTTTCAGGTTTCAATTGCCGAACTCTTCCTATAATTTCTTCTCGAAGTTTTTGGTTTAAAATACTCTTTACCATTGCTTTTAAATGATTATAATTCAAAACCAATTTCCCAAATATGTCCGAAAGGGTCTTTCAATTTCCCGATTCTCCAACTATCTTCGGTGGTCATTGGGCAAATTTCGATTGCACCTAAGTTGATGGCTTTTTCAAAAAAGCTATCAGCATTTTTGGTATTTAAAATAATTCTAATCGAGCTATTTGCTTGCGAATTTAAGCTAAAATTTCCATTTTCTGGTTCTTCGTCGGCTACATAAAATTCGGCCTTTTCTATCTCCAAAACCGATGAAATTTTGCCGTCTGTCAGTTCCCATCTTTTGATTTCGATAGCAGCAAAAGCAGTTTGATAAAATTCTACGGCTTTTTTGCCGTTATTTACTGTAAGAAAAGGTTTTATGGTAGTCATTTGGATTTTCTGGTTTAAAATCTATCCAAAAATACGCAGTTTCATTCATTTTCTTTAAAAATTAGTATCATAAAAATGAATCAACTCAAAAAAGGCGATTATTTCGGAAGTCATTATCAAAAGTCAGTTTTTGATGAAATCATCGTAACCGATACTGAATATACGCACCCAAAAGTTGATTGGCATTATCACCAAAATCCGTATTTTACTTTTTTGTTGCAGGGGCAATTATTTGAGGCGAACAAAAAAGAAAGTTATCATTTAGAACAAGGTAGTTTGTTGTTTCATAATTGGCAAGATGCTCATTATAACATCAAACCGCCTGTTTATACCAGAGGTTTTCATGTAGAATTGAACGAAAATTGGTTCAAGAAATTTGATATTCCGCCAGTGAATTTTGAGGGAAGTATGAATCTTAAAAATCCTTTGGCGAAGAGCTTAATGGGTAAAATATTTATAGAATCGAGAGCAAATGACCAAATTATATCTCTCGGCTTAGATTCTTTATTAATCGAACTTTTCAGTACCATCGGAGATACCCAAAAGATTAGTAGCAAAAAACCTGATTGGGTGTCTAAACTTCAAGAATTACTTTGGGAGGAAAACTCAGATTATTCTTTGCAATATTTAAGTGCAACTTTGGGTATTCACCCAATTCATCTATCGAGAGAATTTAGTCGATACTTCGGTACAAATATTAGTCAATATATCAGATTAGTCAAAGTAAATAAGGCCTTTGTGTTGATGGCCTCTCATAAATTTTCCCTGACCGAAATCTGCTATCAATGTGGTTTTTATGACCAAAGCCATTTTATTTCGAGTTTTAAGCGAGTTTTTCAAACTACACCTTCAAAATTGCTGAGTAAAATGTGCTAATGTTAATATTTTACAATTTCAGGCTTCAAAAAAACCTCATCTTTGCATTATTAATTAAGATTTGGAACTGACTCAGCAATCAAAAATGAAAAAGCTACTTTTAACTATTTGCCTCATTCAATTACTATTTAATTTGACTTTCGCTCAAAATATTGTTGAGCCTGAGTCTAAAATGACGGCATTGCATCGGGCTAATATTGGTAAGATATTTTTTACTGACAAACGTATTCCGACAGAATCTTTGACGCAAGAAGATTTTCTTAAAACATATACCTTAACCAATAAAAGCAATCTTTCCTTTGTTGCTTACTTCGATAATTCGCTTACCAATTATAAGCATAAATTATCACCACATCTTTCGTCAGACTCACTTTTTAAAGTTGGAAATTATCAATTTAGTTTGTTTATAGATAGCAAATTAATCTACCAAAGTAATCTTTTGGCGGGTGCTCCACAAGCTAAAAGTCAAGACACCGATACTTTTCTGAATCGCCCATTTATTGATAATATTAATGGACAAGGCTCTTGGAGCGAGTCTTTTTGGAATCGTTTTTTGAGAAATGGAGGAGAAGAAGTTTTGACAGACGGAAGCCATCTTCTGAAAATGGAAATTCGCCCTTATGTGAAAACCGAAACCACAAACGTGGGTGAAATAATGGCTATGGGCGAGCTGCCAATTGAAGTAGCCAAACACCCAAAAATTGATATTTCTAAGATTGAATTGAATAAAATCTTACCATACAATAATCTTGAAGTTTCTAAAGAAACGTTTGATAATCAGAAGATTAAAGAACTAAAAGGAGCGATTGACGAAGGTATTTACAAGAAAATCAACGGCGTTGTTGTGCTGAAAAATGGTAAAGTTTTAATTGAAGAATATTTCAACGGCGAAAACCGAAATTCCCTACACAACCCTCGCTCGGTTGGAAAATCGTTTGCTTCAACCATGACAGGAATTGTTATAAAAGAAGGTTTTCTAAAAACTGAAAACCAGACCATTAGTGATTATTACCATTTAAATGAATTCAAAAATTTTAATCCATCGAAAGGCAATGCTACTATCAAAGATTTGCTAACGATGAGTTCGGGCTTTGATGGAAACGATGAAGATTACAGCTCAGTCGGTAATGAAGAAAATATGTACCCAACTGAAAATTGGGTGAAATTTGCCCTTGATTTACCTTATCAAGATAGTCTAAAACGAAATTGGCATTATTTCACGGCTGGAGTAGTGCTTTTGGGCGATATTCTGAACCAAAGCGTGCCGAACGGCTTAGAAAAATATGCTGAACAAAAACTCTTTGCCCCACTCGGAATCAGCAATTATAAATGGCAATATACGCCTCAAAACGTGCCCAATACAGCTGGTGGAATTCAGATGAACGCCCTTGATTTTGCCAAATATGGTCAGCTATATAAAAACGGTGGTTTATGGAATGGCAAGCAAATTTTACCAAAAAATTGGGTAGAAAAATCGTTTTCTAAGCAAAAACAAATTATGGGTAGAGATAATGAATTTTACGGCTATCTGTTTTGGAATAAAAAATTCAAGACCGAAAACAGGGAATATGAAGCCTTTTATTGTGCAGGCAATGGCGGAAATTATATTCTGGTTTTTAAGAATGAGCCGTTGGTGATTGTCATCACTGCCAGTGCTTATGGGCAGTATTATGCACATTCGCAAGTAGCAGAAATGTTATCGAAATATATTTTACCAGCTACTTTGAAGAATTGAAGTAGTTATTCATATATTTTCCGATGAATTGATTGTAATAAAACTACTATTTGAAATTGCCTCCGTTTGTATAAATAGCTCACTCATTTTACTGAAGTGTATTGAAAGACCTTGCTATTTTGTAAAATTGATTGATTATCTTCAGAAAGAGAGAATAATGACTTTAGGTTTGGCGTAGTAAAGCTTCATTTTACCACGCCAAACAATTTTAGATTATAATTTCCCTATTCATTTCGAGGTAATTATACCATAAATATTTTCCAAATGTCAATTTTCTCAATTGATTGTTGATTTTGCCTTCATGATTGAGTTTGTTTAAAATTTCTTCGGGTTCGCCCATTGGTTCATCGGCAGAGTCGAATGTTCCGTAGTGAAATGGAATTAAAGTTTTTGCACCCATAGCATGAAAATCATTAACGGTATCGTATGGGTCTTGGTGATGTTGCCACATAAACCACGTGGGAGAGTAAGCTCCTGGGCTCTGTCAATATTTGGAAACGCCTGTCCTATTTCTGCAAAATGTGAGCCATGTACAGAGTCGCCACCAAAGTAAATTGTTTTAACACCAGCTTGTATCAGAAAACCACCCCATAACGTGGTATTTACATCAACCATACTTCTGTTTGCTCAATGTCGAAATGGCAAAAAAGTGATTTTAACATCATCATTTGTTTGATATTGCTAATACCACCCTGCTGATTGAATTAGAATATTAACCCATCTACTGATTAAGTTTTCAAGATTTAAACCACATAGAACTTGAGCATTCGGGTTGCATTTTGCCAATAGTTTTGTGCTGTTTTTATCACAATGGTCGTAATGTGCTTAAAATACTAAAATATAATCTATATTTTTAAATTTATTTGGGTCAATTCGCAATTCAGAATATCGCTTCTCTACTGGTAGATTTCCAAACTAGCGTCCTTGAAGCTCTTTGTGGTGCATTTCTTTTGTTACTTGCATGGCTATATGATTAAATCAGAAAGACCGTCTGGGAAAAATGCTTGCCCAAATGGAATGGTGTTGAGGAACAAAATTAGAGATGATATATTAATGCGACTTTGTTTTAAAGGTCAAGTTTATTTTGTTTTAAGGGTCAAAATATTTTGATACAATATCAAAACATCGCACTTACTATAGATGAGGATGTTTATATGCTAAACCTTAGAAGCATTTACGCCAAACTCTTTCTTAAAAGCTGCTGAAAAGTGCGATAAGTTTTCAAATCCAACCTCCAGATAAACCTCTGAAGGCTTTTTGCTTTTTTGCGAAATCAGGAAATAAGCCATTTCCAATCTGCGTTTTTGAAGCCATTTTTCGGGTGTAGTATCAAAAGTCTTCGTGAAATCTCGCTTGAATGAGGAAATACTGCGACCTGTTAGCTGTGCAAATTGTGTAATAGGCACATTGTATGAAAAATACCTGTTCATATAGGTTTCTAAATCTATCTTGTACGGTTCGCTAAAATCAAACAGAAAGTTTTTCAATGCAGGCTTGTGAAGTAGCATTTCAATAATTTCGACTGTTTTTATTTGTGCCAAAATGGGCGTTAATTTTTCTGGTTGGGAAAAATACGGCATTAGCGAATTGAAATAGGCTTTCATAAACTCATCATTCTCGATTTGTAGATTGGGTTCACCTACATATATTCCGTCTGCTTTTATATCATATTCAGCACTAAATTTTTCCAAGGTTTGTTGGTCAATACAAACACTGATAGACCTAAATGGTTTTTCTCCGTCTGGTTTTTTTACAGTTTTTACCAATTGATTTTTCCGAACTAAACCCAATGTTCCCGCAGGATGAGCAATAACTCCTGCGGGTGAAAATACTTCTGAAAACCCTGACACTATAAAAACCAACCAATGTTCGGATACGAAAGGGTCATGCGAAAACTCACCAGTAGGTGAAGAGAATAGTACGATATTACGTTGAATTAACTCTTTCGTTATCATTTGTATTGACTCATTATTATTTTATCCATCAGTTTATCAGAAACGAGTTTTCGAGCCATCAAAATTTGCTTGGCATTAGAGCCACCCGAATATCTTGTTTTAGGATTTTTAGATTCAATGCTTTCTTTGATAAGTTGGGCAATCACGATTGGTTCAGGGAACTTATCATTTGCATTCAATCTCTCTAAACTTTGAGCTAAATTTTTATAAACTGAATCAGCCGAAGAAAGTTTCAGCGTGTTATTCGCCACATCTGCCCATTCTGACTTTATTCCAGCTGGTTCGACAACAATTACATCAATTCCGAATGATTTTACTTCCAATCGTAAACTATCGCTCAATGCCTCAATCGCAAATTTACTTGCATGATACCATCCTGCCATTGGAAATGCTATTTTTCCGCCAATGGAAGAAATATTAATTACTTTCCCATACTTGTTTTGTCGCATTTTGGGTAGTGCCAATTGCGTTAAACGCATTGCACCCAACACATTTACCTCTAATTGATAGCGTGCATCTTCCATCGACACATCTTCAACGGCACCTGCACAACCAAAACCAGCATTGTTTACTAATATATCAATGCTTCCTGCCTCTTGAAAAATTTGCTCAATACACGCCACCATGCTCTCCTCTTTTGTAACATCCAATGAAATTGGTTTAATTCCGTAATTTTTCAAATCTTGCATTTTTTCTATACGGCGGGCGGCACCATATACATTGTAGCCATTTTGTGCCAAATAAATTGCGGTTGCTTTTCCGATACCAGCTGAAGCTCCTGTTACTAATACTGTTTTTGTCATGATTTTTTGTTTTTTAATGATGACACAAAATTAGGTCCGAATTATACAGTACAAGTTTTCTGAAAAGCCCAAATCTGTTTGGTGAGAGGTTCAATTTTTTTGGATGTTGGGATTAAGTTTACTCTTTAATGGTAGTTTGTTCGACCATGTTTGCATAAATAATTTCTGCTTAGGTTCTTTAGGTAATACCAAAATACCTTGAAGAAAACGGTTTTGTAAGAAGAAAAGTAGAAATTGGTGTGTCTATGTTAGTAGAATATGAGCTATTGTCTTATGCTTGTACTCTATTAGATATACTTTCGGCGTTGGTTTTATGGGGCGAAATGCACCGAGAAAAGGGAATTCGAGAATACGAGGAGTTGGTCTAAAGTTTTATATCAACATAGGGAATACTTAGTTCTAATGCGTAATGCTGTTTTATCGTAAAAATAAAAGCACAGTTGTAGTTTAATGCTTTTATTTTTACAGTCAACAATGGTTGATTTGACAAGTTCAATTATGGATTATCCATTAGATATAAAATCAAAACCGTCCCGATACTTCACCCAATTCCCAAATTTTGCCGTGTAATTCGTGGTCTCGAAACATTTGTTTGGCTTCCTCAATCGTCCATTTTGTCCATTCTGGGCTAAGGTGATTACAGTACCATTTTTTGGCAAAATTGAAAAACTTTTCGATGGGTTGAATATCTCCTTTTGGAATATTATGGCGGGCTGACCAATCATTGATTTGCTCTTCGTTTTCAAAGATTAGCATGTTACTACAAGTATAAACTACATTATCCCAAACCTTGGTCATTGGAATTGGGAAATGGATGAAATAATTCTTTTCTTGGATTACACCATTGATTATATTGATTTCAACTTGTTTGGTTTCAGCTCCAATTGTTGTCGTTATTTTCACGTCATCATTGAGCAGAGCGGCAACTCCCAGAGAACACCACGCACAGTTCGCCCACCATTGCCCTTTTTTTGATTGTACATAAAAATTAGTGGGAGCCAACGAAAATGGGTGAATAGCCCAGATTTTGGGTTCATTTGGGTGCAATACTACGCCGTGATATTCTTGCAGTTCATAAAGCCCTTGAATTATAGACTCTTGGTTGCTATTGAAAATATCCGAAAGTTCATCGATAGATGGAGCAAAACCATTGTCGATGATTCCTTTCAATATTTGATAATGCAGATTGGAGTTCGTTATCATATTTATCGAGTTTTAACTTATTAACCTTAATTTGTTTTCTCAATTCTCTTGCAGTTCTCTTGGCGATACAGAGAGTACGATGAAGACCAAAACTAATAAAATAATTTCGCCATACAAACCCACATGAAATGCTTTGATAAAATCGCCATTATTCGATAATGAATAAAAGAAAATACCCCCCACAAAACAAATTCCCATCGTAGAAGCCACTTGTTGTGAAGTATTATAAAGACCTGAAGCGGCTCCAACAAATTGCGGTGGAACTTCTTTGAGTGTAAGATTGACGAGTGAAGGTAGTACAAATCCCCCTGCGAAACCTGTCATGAATAAAACTACATATAGCGTAACAGCATTGACTGTGGTATCAAATAAATTCAACTGAATAAAAAAGCAAATAATCATTAATAAAAGACCTATTTGCACAGGGAGCTTGCCGAATCGTTGTACTAATCTGATGGATAAAAAGGAAGAAACCATAAACGAGACTCCAAAAGCCACAAAAAATAAGCCTGTTTCATAAGGATTGACTTTTAATCCATTCTGAATAAATATAGTAGAGATTAACAGATAAGAAGTGTGCATCATAAAATAAAAAACAGCTCCTAAAAGTCCCATTGAAAAGCTTTTAATGCTAAATAAACTTAAATCAATGAGTGGCTCTTGATTGAGAATCATTCTTTTTTGCTGCACTTTGATAAACAAATAAAAAGTAAGTATTGATACTATCAACATGGCGAAAATCCACCATGGCCAACCTAACTCTCGTCCTTCGGTGAGTGAAAAAGTAAAGGTAGATAGAGACAAAATAATCAGTACTACGCCCCAAATATCAAACTTTTTATGACTTGTCAGCTTTATTTCTATAAGGTATTTTCCTGAAGCCCAAAATGCGATTAAACCAATGGGTAAATTAATAAAAAATATAAATCTCCAACCTTCAATAAAACTATCTATCGAAGAAAAATAGCCACCCAAAAATTGTCCCAAAGTGGAAGCAGTACCCAAAGTAATACCTAAATACCCAATGGCTTTTGTTCGCTCTTTGCTATCTGGAAAAAGTACTTGAAGATATGATAAAGCTTGCGGCGACATAAAAGCACTGCTGATGCCTTGAAAAAATCGGGCAAGAATCAAAAGTTCGGGATTGGAAGCTATTCCACAAACGCATGAAGTGAGAATAAACGCCATCATGGCCCACATAAAAACTTTTTTCCTACCCCACAAATCACCCGCTCTTCCGCCCGTAATCACCAAAGAAGCATAGCCCAACAAGTACGAAGCAATCACCAATTCAACCTGAGCATCGGTAGTATTTAGGCTCGTTTTGATAGATGGAATGGAAATATTCACAATAAATACATCAATTACTGTCAACAAAGGGGCTGACAGTAATATGAAAAATTGTAGCCATCTATTTTCTATCAAGCTATTTGTTGAGGTTTTTTCCATGCTATTTTTAATGAAGGGAGATTTAAAAATTAGTTTTCCTTTATTATGTATCAGAAAATTTCTACAATTAGACCAACTCAACCATCAATTCTTTGACGATTTCAATATCCTCTATTGTCGTTCGGAAATTCACAAAAGAGGCTCTAATGCCTTTTGAACCGTTATAAACCGTTGGTGTTAAAAATACTTTTCCGGTATCGTTTAGTTTTTTTAAGAATACCGAAGTGGCGTTGTCTTGTTCTTGATTTTTGAGTGTAAAACACACAGTATTTAACCTAACAGGGGCTAAAAGGGCAAAATCTTTAGAATTTTCTATGAAATCACCAAAATGATTAGCCATCGCAATGCTGTTGCTAACAATGTCTTTATAGCCTGTTTTGCCATAAGCCATCAAAGAAAACCAAACGGGTAAAGCCCTTAATCTTCTCGAATTTTCGGGTAATAAATTGGTATAATTGAAGTTATCCAATGGATTGCCTAAATACGGAGCGTTCGAGTTTTGAAAAGTATCCACCTGTAAGTATTTATATTTTTCTTTGATAAAAAATACCGCACTGTCGTAAGGAACATTGAGCCATTTGTGGCAGTCAATCGTGATGCTATCGGCAAATTCCCAACCCTCAACTAAGTGTTTGTGTTCGTCTGAACAAGCTGCAAAAGCACCAAATGCGGCATCAATATGCCACCAAAAATTGTATTTCTTTTTTAGTTCGGCAATGGCTTTGAAATCGTCAAAATCTACGGTATTGACTGTTCCACCACTGGCAATCAGAATAAATGGCTGACCATTTAGCTGTTGGATATGTTGTTCTAAATCATCTATATCAATGGCTTCTCGGTTGCCTTCAACTACTTTTATACGAGTAAAATTATTGCTACCCATGCCCAACATTGACAATGATTTTACCGCCGATGAATGTGGTGTTGCCGCAAAAACTTTGATGGATTCTGAAATACCATCTTTGGCAAAATCTTTATTGTATTGTTTGCCAATCCACTGGCGAGCAACGCCTAAACTGGTAAAATTGGAAACCGTAGCTCCCGTAACAAATCCGCCAATAAAATCATTAGGCAGATTGAAAAGGTCTAACAGCATATTGATAGTTTCAAGCTCAATTTGGGCAGAAGTATCGCCCGAGCCTTCTATTACAAAAGGGCATTGGTCGTAGATAGATGTAAGCCAATCACCCACAATGGAAGCGGGTGTTGACCCGCCTACTACGTATCCCCAATACCTTGGTCCCGATGCCGAAACCATGATTTCTTCAAATTTTTCATTAAAATATTGAAGTGTTTTCATGGTTCCGATGCCATCATCGGCTAAATGATTTGAAATATCAACTTTGACACCTTTCGAGGTTGAACGATTTGAAAGGTCATTTAAGTAAGCAATACTTTGTTCTTTGGCTTTATCAAGTATAAAGTCCATTTGTGATAAGTCGTTTTCTAATATTTTGTTCATAATCGAAAAATGTCAAAGTGATGGTTGCTAAAATCTAAAAATTATCTTTGGTTGATAGCTTGGAAAGCTTGTTCTTCTGCAGGGAAGAAACCTTGAAGGAAACCAACAGTCAACCCAACACCAATCTGATATTGGTCATTTTCCAAACCTTCTACCAAGCCTTCAGCTACTTCACTGGCAGGCATTCCGTGTTCTTCGCCGCCAATTTCTTTTGAAAATTCGGTATTTACGGTCGGTGGCATCAGTTCAAACACTTTGATGTTAGTATCTTGTGCCAAAGCATGACGCAACGATAACGTATAAGAGTGTACGGCGGCTTTACTATCTGAATAAGTTGGAATCACTGCGGCAGGTGAGAGTGCTACAATGGAGGTTACATTGGCAATTGCCGCTTCTGGTTGTTTTTTCAAGAGTGGTAATAACTTTTCAGTTAGACTAACCAATGAGAAATAATTGGTTTCCATTTCTTGTCTTGCTTTACTTACGGCATCGGCAGTTTCTGAATGCGTATAGACAAAGGCTTTACCTGCATTGTTAATTAACACACTCAAATCTGAGTGATTAGCCTTTAGTTCTGCAACTAACTTATCAACGTCTGCTTCACTCGTAATATCGCAAGGAAAAGCAATTGTATTGCTTAAAGTAGCAGCAGCTTGATGTAACTTATCAGCCGTTCTACCGATGATAATTACTTTATTGCCTTTTTGACTTAAAATTTTAGCGGTTTCATAACCGATTCCTGAACCACCACCTGTGATTAAAATTGTTTTGTTTGAAATATTCATGATGCTTGTTTTTGATTTATAATCCTTTGTTAAATAATTCGATAGCCGCTATTGGGTCGGCAAAATAAGCGTTTCGTTGTGCTTCAGTATCGCCCACGTAGATTTCAAAATGGTCATTTTGAATACCGTTCAAAGTGACTTCGGCTACTACACTTGGTGGCATTCCGTTTTCGCCTCCCATGTCTTTTGTCGCTTCGGTGTTTACCAACGAAGGCATCACTTCATACACTTTCACTTGGGTATCTTTTGCCAAGGTGTGTCTCAGGGCAACCGTATGCGAGTGTAGAGCGGCTTTGGTGTCCGAATAAGTCGGTAATACAACGAGCGGGTGAAAAGTTACATTCGAAGTAATATTGACAATAGCCGCTTCCGATTGCTTTTTCAAGATGGGTAATAGCTTTTCGGTTAGTAAAACAGGACCGAAATAATTGACTTCAAATTCCTGTTTGGCTTTTTGGTAAGCGTTGGCTCCTTCGCCCACTTTGTACAGATTGGCAACGCCCGCATTATTTACCAATACACTCAATGCTGGAAATTCAACAGAAATTTTTGCTACTAAAGCATCAATATCCGCCTCATTGGTTACATCACAAACCACCGCCGTTACGCCTAATTCCAAACCTGCTTTATTGATTTTATTTGCATTTCTACCTGCAATAATCACCGTATTTCCCTGTGTTTTCAATAGTTTGGCGATTTCATAGCCAATACCAGAGCCTGCACCCGTTACGAGTGCTGTTTTATTTCTTATTTCCATCTTAGATTTTTATAATTGTTTTAAAATTGTACTGATGGGTTTTGCAGAAAGTTTATCTTTTACGCCTGCAAAAAACACTTTTGTGTAGTCGGCTTCCATGTGTAAATCAAGAGCTTCTTGAGAGCTAAACACTTCAAAAAACACCAACGTATTGGGTTCATCGGCTTTTACGGTTTGGTAAAATACTTCGCATCCAGCTTCTTCCAATGTCGGTTTTAAAGTGGCTGCCGAAAGTGCTTTTACTTCCTCCAGAAACTCAGGTTTTACTGGAATTTCTGCATGGATAATAATTTTTGAATGACTCATTGAAGTGAATTAAACTGTTAAAAAAAGCTCTTCTTTAGTTTTTCGTACTTTTGGAATGGTAGCAAATTCATCTTCTACCGAACGATAACCCAAAGCGAAAAGTAAGGTACTTTTCAAATTTTGTTCTTTCAAGCCCAATATTTCATCCACTTGTTGCGGATTGAATCCTTCCATGGGCGAGGCATCAACTCCAGCTTCTGCGGCAGCACTTACCAAAACCCCAATGGCTAAGAATGCTTGTTTTTCTGCCCACTCTATTTTTTGTTCAGGCGAAAGCAAAGCCAAACGAGCATTAACAAACTCTTCTCTGGCTTCCAGATTTTTACGTTCAGTATTACGGGCTATGGCTGCTTTGTCAATATATTTTTTGACTGTTTCAGCATTAATATTAGTCTCAACGGCTACTACAAGCACTTTTGAGGCAGTCGTAACTTGTGGTTGCCCAAATGCTGCTTTACTTATTTGTTCCAGTTTAGACGGGTCGCTAACTGTAATAAAACGGTAAGGTTGTAAACCGTAAGAAGATGGTGAAAGCTGCACCGCAGTGAGCAAATCTTCGTATTGTTCCTCACTCAATGGCTTGGAAGTATCGTACTTTTTGGTGGCATATCGCCATTCCAATGATTTAACTATTGACATAATTTTATTTAATGATTTTCTTTTTTTACTTTTGCTTGCAAATAACAAGTGAACAAAGGTATGTTATTTGTCTTGCAATTTGCAAGTAAAATAAAAAATATTTTTATGAAAGAGATAAAAAAGCGTTCAGAATGCCCGTTAAGCTATACTTTAGACTTCTTCGGGGACAAGTGGTCGTTGCTCATCATACGAGATATGATGTTGGAAGGAAAATCTAATTATGGCGATTTTTTGAGTTCGGATGAGAAAATTGCTACTAATATTTTGGCTGACCGCCTCATTATGTTAGAAAACTATGGCTTTATTACAAAGCAAGTTGCCGAAGATAAAAAGTCAAAGTTTGTGTACACTCTGACAGAAAAAGGAATAAGTTTAGTACCAGTAATAATGGAAATTGGTTTGTGGGGTTCACAGTTTAATTATCCTGTTGGGCTTACAGGTGAATTGATGAATGATTTAAAAAAAGACCGTGAAGGTACGATTGGGAAAGTACAGGAGAAATTGAGGGGGAAATGAATCTTTGAGAAAGGCTGAATTACAAAAATTCAGCCTTGTTAATTTTAAAACTTAAAGTAGTTTATTTTATCCCGTAATTTTCAACGATTCAATCAATCCCTTTTGGAATGTAAAATGATACGATAACACAATAGGACTTCCAGGAAAATTCCCCGAAACTTCGGCTTTTAGGACTTCTTTTGTTTCGGAATAACCTAAAGGTTTCATTATGGTGTATAATGCAGTTAAATAGAGCCACTAAATGTAGGCAAAGTGAGCCATGTGTGGATAAGTTGAGAAGCAGATTTGCAAATGTAATTTAAGAAACTTGATTCGTAACAGCTTTTTGTTTTTTTCTCATAGATTCGCCTTTTAATTCTATGCGATGCACGTGCTGCATAAGTCTATCAAGTATAGCATCTGCTAAGGTCGGTTCAGCAATATAATCGAACCATTGTGCTACTGGTAGTTGAGAGGTAATAATTGTTGAAGCTCTACCATGCCTATCTTCAATCATCTGTAAAAGTGTAATTTTCATAGGATTGTCAAGCGGTTGTAAGCCCCAATCATCTAAAATAATGAGGTGCATTTTTTCGATTCGAGCGAGTTCTTTACTAATAGAGTTGTCTGCTTTTGCCATATTGAACCTTTGCAAGAGTTTTGTCATAGAGAAGTACCCTACTTTTAGTCCCATCTGACAGGCTTGTAGACCTAAAGCAGATGCAATATAGCGGCTCGGGCCGCCCCGTTTTGCCACAACCTGTTGCTCCAGTAATAAATACGTTTTCAGCTCTTTTAATAAAAGTTGTATCAGTTAATCTGAGCATCAGATTTTTGTCAAGGTTTCTTTCTGGTAAATACTGAATTTCTTCAATCACTGCCTGATAACGAAACTTGGCAGCTCTGATAGAAGCGACAGTTCTTTGATGTTGTCTTTGGAGTATTTCGGCATCTACAAGTTGTGCTAATAGCTGCTCCGTTGGTGGATGTTGGTCATAAGGCAAGTTCAAAAGGGCTTGATAAGCAGCAGCCATCCCATTTAGTTTAAGGCTTCGCATCTGATGCAGAGTTTGTTCGGTGTTCATGTTATTTTGACTTGAGAGATAAAAAAAGATTTAATTATTATTGATAATTTGCTGCTCCTCTAATGTTGGGATGTAGCGGAATGATTGGCGTACAATCGGCATTAATAGGTACTTTGTCTAAGTCTTTATCTAAAATACTTTGCAGGATTTTGATAGATACAAAATCATAGACTAAAGCTCTTTCACAAGCATTTTCTAAACGTTCTTTTCCAACTTTTTGAGCTAAAGCTAAAACGCCAGCACAGGATTTATAGGCTTGTTCGGCATATTTTCTGTTGGAGAGCATTTGTTGAATCACCAAAAGTGTGCTTGGCCCTATTTTCAGAGCTAACCCTTCAAAAAACTCAGGATTCCAATTCATTAAATACTGATGTTGAGCTGGTAAATGCTCTTTTATGGTTGTATATTGATGTTTTGCTCTGAATCTTTCATGAGTAGCGATGCGTTTATGTTCTTGATAAATCTCAACACATTCAGCACTGTAAATCAGTTTGACATATTGACCCACATAGCGAAAAGGGACAGAATAATAATGTTTGTCTTCAGCCAATAAGACATGGCAGTTCTGTTGAACTTTAGCTTTTCTGAATGCTTTTAACTCATACCGAGTAGTAGGCAATATTTTCAAAACACTGCGTTCTAATTCTTCAAAAAGGCTCTGGCGGGACTCGTTTTTACTCTGAAAACTCATTTGATTATGAATCTCCAGTCTTTGTCGAATAGCTTCATTAAGTTGCGAAAGAGAAGAAAATACTTGTTCATTTATTGGAGCATAAATGCGAGTATAAAGTATGCCAACAGTCCGTTCAACTAAGGCTTTATCTTTTGGTTTACGACTTCTTGTTGGGAAAATACATGCGGTCCGCCGCTGCGGTACCATAATGTGAGGCAAAGTCTTCGATGCTTTCATTAAGGTCTGGCTCATATCTGTCGGCTTTGTTTACAGCAGATTTTAAATTATCGGGAACGATGGCTTGGGGAACACCGCCGAAATAGGTCAAAGCATTGGCTACAGCTAACAGAAAATCAGCTTTCTTCTGACTATAAACAGCTTGACAATAAGTGTATTGACTACAACCCAAAGTTGCAATAAATACTTCAACAGCTTGTTTTTCACTACTTTGAGGGTCGGTTATGTATAGCTTTTTACCAGCAAAATCAATATAGAGTTTATCGCCTGCCTTATGCTCAATGTGCATGGTTACTTTTTGGCTACTTTGCCATAGCCGAAAATAATAACAGAATCTTGAATAATTAACTGCATTTGAAGTGGTTAGACAATACTTCTCCCACAATAGCAAGCGGGTAACTCCAACTTTTTGAAGTTCTTTAGTATAAACTGGAAAAAGTTTTTCTAATTCTTGTAGAGTGCTGGGAGCATCTTGTTGCTTAACCAACTGGTAAAGTGATTCTTCTGTCCATGACAATAAACAACTTAGGTCTCCACCAATAGATGCCTTTAAATAGCCAAGATAGTTGTCAATCGTATGCCGTGAGACTTGCAATTCGGCTGCTATTGAACGCTTACTACGGCCAGATAAGTAATACTTAATGAACTTCTGTAATTGTTTCATACTGATGCGATGATTTGCCATGTCGATAGGTTTAGTTATTCTTTTAAACCTACTAACAAAGTTTTCTTTTATCGCTTTTCAGTTGCTAACAAGTGGTGCTGTTTGCCTAAAATCGGTGGTGCTTATTGACTGGAATATATAATACTCGAAAAATAAACTATAATGGTATTCAAGTTGTGCAAATTATTCAAGTTCAGATAAACAATATTGCGGGAAATGGTTTTATTGTGGCTGTTGAGTTTAATAAATTCAAGTAGAATAGTTATTAATTTGCATTTATTCATGTAAATTGCATTTTTAAAATTCAAATTGCATGAATAATGATAAAGCGAACACTGGACTCAACCGTTTTACAATCTTTAGATTTCTTTCCTGTAGTAGGCATTTTGGGGCCAAGACAGGTAGGAAAAACTACTTTGGTAAAATCGTTGATGAGTCAATTGAATAGAGCTTCTGTTTATTTCGATTTGGAAATTGCGGAAGATTATGAAACTCTCGTCAATAATACAACTTGGGTTATTGATAATAATCAAGATAAAACCATTGTTATCGATGAGATTCAGAGGTATTTACCCTTACTGCCACAGCTCAGAGGTTTAATTGACCGTAATCGAAAAGCTGGTAGATTTATATTATTGGGTTCAGCATCACCTGTTTTTTTGCAGAAAAGCTCAGAATCATTGGCTGGTAGAGTTGCTTATCACGAACTTTCACCTATTGGATATTCTGAAATGCAGCAAGTGAATATCACAGAAAATACGCATTGGTTAAGAGGTGGTTTTCCAGATGCTTTGCTGGCTCCTACCGATGCCTTTTGGGGACAATGGCAACAAAATTTCATTAAAACCTATGTAGAGCAAGATTTATCGAACCTCGGAATGTCGAATCAGGCATCTATCACAAATAATTTTCTGAGAATGATTTCGCACATACATGGTTCATTGCTCAATTATTCGATGATAGGTAATTCACTTGGGCTAACCCATACTACGGTGCAGCGTTATGTTGATATATTGGAGCAAGCATTTTTGATTAGAAGACTTGAGCCATGGTTTGTGAATATGAGCAAACGTATTGTAAAAAGCCCTAAAATATATATTCGAGATAGCGGCAATTTACATTATTTGCACAACGTAAGGTCATTCTCTGATTTAACTCAAAATCCGATTGCTGGAGCGTCTTGGGAAGGTTATGTAATAGAGCAAATTATTCAACGACTTAACGATAGTGTTCAACCCTATTTTTATAGAACCTCCAATGGTGCAGAAATGGACTTAGTGTTGGTAAAAGGACTGAAACCTGTGGTAGCGATTGAAATAAAGTTATCGTTAACCCCCGCCCTTAAACGTGGCTCAACAGAATCGGTCAATGATTTAAGGACCGAACATAATTTTGTGGTAACGCCGGCAGGAGGAAATATGCCACTTAAACCCAGTTGGACACATTGCAATTTGAAAGAAGTTTTAGGACAATTGGCAAATTTAGACCTTATATAGATTAAAAATTACTTAGTTATTACGCTTGGAATGCGAGAAGTTCAAAATCCAGTGAAACGAGTGGAGAAATCTGATTTTGAAATTAGTGAAGAAAAAGGAGGGTTTGGAAAAGAAAAAATCTTCGTCAGCCCTACTTTTGATTTTCACAACTTATCTACTTCTCAAGCTGTTTTAATCTTTTAATCATATTATCATATTCAGTAAAGGCTTCAGGAAAAGCTTGGTGAATAAGCCCTTTCATGGCCCCTCCTACCATGGGGTCTTTAAGGTTTTGTTCAAACGTAAGGTTTTGATTATAAAACTTTGCGAACAAACCATTCTGCATATTGATGAGTATTTGATTCTTGAGTGTTTTATTTTGAGTCAGTAAATCATCGCAGATTTGATTAAAAACGGTATCGCTGATAGACTTTAATTTAGTAATTTCATCTAATGCTTCTTCGTTTTCAACTCTAATAAAAGGCGTTGTGGTTGAACTTTTACTCTCAAGCGTTGGATTAATTTCTGTACGCACCATTTTTTGAAGATATTTCACGATGTCGTTCACTTTTCCACGCTTGTGTTGCGAAAGGGCATACCCCACCCCTACCTCAATTTGCTCATACGGAATTTCCTTAAACCAATTCTCTACGATATCTGCCGAAACATAATCCTTCACCTTTAAAAAAATCTTATTAAACTTCGGATGTACATTTGCTACTGCTTGTTTTTTGGGCTTTGGCTCTTTTTTTGAATTTTTAGTATTCCGATAAATCAGAAAAATTATTGATACAATCTTCCGGCTCGATTTTTCTTCCTCAATTTCAAATCTAATATCTGTCTCAGATTCTAAATCTTTTTGGGCTTTCAAAATTATCTTATTTTTAAAATGACCGTAGAGCTGGTATTCTCCTTCCTCAATTCCCAATACTTTTTTCAATTCATCAATACTAAACTTACGCTTTGCATAACCCTGTTTGGCTTCATCAATCATTCCTTCATACTGTTTAAGTAATTCGTAAATTCTGATAGAATAAACACTCGTAAGTTTCAAGATATTTCGTACATCATAAGTTAAATACTTTTCCTTTAAATCAAGTAAGTGTCGTCTGAGTTCAGGGTCGAATTTTAGAATAATATCTGTTCCGTCATTTTCATCAACAAAACTTTCTGTAGAGCTAATTAGGTTGGCTTTTATACGCTTTTTTCTTCCTTCCTCATCAATTCTTTCAATCTCAACTTGCTTGGTCAGAAGCTTCTCCGCTCCTTCTTTTATAGATTTATAAATTGAGCCATTATCATACAAACCAAAATCATGAATAATCTCAGTTGAGTTAATCCGATATTGTGCAAAATCTTGGTCTTCTGGGCGAATCAAGGTGAGCATTTTTACAAAAACCCTCATCTCCCAAATATCAAATTTATAGCGAGCTTCTACCAACTTATTTGATTTTCGAATAAGTTTTATTTGATTTGATACATTTTCCGAGAGTTTTGTTTTTCGCATGGGCGTCTTTGTTAGTATGTATGTTACAAAGTTAATAAATATCACTTAAAAAAACATAAGTGATATAATAAAAGTATTCTTATTTTAATGCCCGATATTTTGGTGATAGTTAACGATATATTAGTGATAGTTAGAATAATTTATGGTTGATTTTTTATCAAAAAAGGCAAGTTTTTAGAGCAAAAATCAGATAAAATATCTAATAAATCTAAAACGACATTTTGGTGATAGTTAACGATATATTAGTGATAGTTAGAAACGTTTTATTGACGTTCACCGATGCAAACGATATTATGGTGATACTTGACGACATATTAGTGATAGTTAAGACGACATATTAGTGATAGTTAACGACATATTAGTGATAGTTAACGACATATTGGTGATAGTTAAGTGTATAAGTACCTGATTAATAGCCTATTACGCCAGTCGAAAATACATAAAATACAATTAAAATAAAATACAAACAGATATTATGTTTAAAAACTAAAATGATTAGTAATCAAATCTTAGAATTAACAATTATTTCTAAACCCAAATATTATTTGGATTTAGCTTAACTAATTCATAATCGTAGGTCTTATAAAAACAGGGTTTTTGTAGAAAGAATTTAGCGTTTTAGTCATAAGTGCAAAATTTGCACTTATGACTTTTTTCTTTACTTTCTAAAAATAAATTGAAGTGCAATTACTTTCTTACCTTGCTTTTTTTCTTTAAAGTCAAAACTGGTGTCGTGAATTGCAAATTCCTTTTGTGCTTGCTGAATGATATAACGTTTGAAGTCATAATAACGCTCATATTCGGTCTCTCCTACCCTCAGTATTTTTCTGAGTTGTTCCACCGAAAGCGTCAGTGTACCGTTGGATTTTGGCATTTTTCTAAATAACTCATAAAGACATTGCGAATAATAACTCTTAAACAAAATAAGTTTCTCTAAGCTGTAAATGCTAAACTGACGTTTGAGTTTTAATAAATATTGGTGCAAATTTGAATCTATTTGAAGTTTAATTTGCCCTTTGCCTTTCATATACTTGGCACTACTTAACAATGAAACCTGTAAAAGCCCATCAGCTTCTGTAATTTTACAAACATGCTTTATTAGGTTGATTGTAGCTTTTTGTAATTCCTGGAAAGCTGACTCTCCTTTGAGCCCGCTGGCAGCTATTATTTGGCGAGCATCCAATAGTATTTCGGGTACTACTTTCATGTGCCCCACTTCAAGCAAGTCATCACTGATTTGTTCAATAATAGCAATGAAAATTCGTCGCTCAAATAATGACATATCATACTGAGCCATGATTAAATCATTTAACTGCTCAATTATATCTGCCGAAATTTCATTACTTGGGACAGCAACTACTGGTTGAACAAATAATTGTTGTTGATACCCTTGATTTATAGCAAAGTTTGTCATAAAATTTTCTTGTTTTCTATACACCAAATTTCTCGTTTTTAGATTTAATAAGCAATGATAATTTACAATATTTTAGATAATATGGACTGATACAGAATGAGAAATATATAATTCGTTCTCGTTGTTTATTTTTATTTTTTTACTGCGAGAACGAACTTTGTGTTTCGTATTCTTTTAGGTTTTGAACTTTAATATTTGCAGGATATTTTTTTATCTAAAAATTGTTTTAAAAGATAAATATTTATATTTTTGGAGAAAATTTTATCGAAAACATTATGATTTCATCCGAACTGGTTATTAAGTTTTTAAACATGAAGCCTGCTCTTAATCGTACTCAAATTGAGAAAGAAGCGGGAATCCCCTCAAGAATTCTCTACAAAGTTGTTGATGGACTGGCTAAACTTAACGAGACACATTTGAGTAAGTTAGAACCAGTTTTACGGCAGTATGGTTACTCAGACGAATTATTTTCAAAAGCCAAAGTTATTTCGATTGTCAATCACAAAGGTGGGGTAGGGAAGACTACATCAACGATAAATCTTGGAAAGGCTCTCAATTTATTGGGAAACCGTGTATTGATGATTGATATGGACTCACAGGGAAATCTTTCGCAATGCTTCGGAATTCATTCCCCTGAAATGCAGGTCATTGATTCGTTATTGAGCAAAGAGCCACTGCCTTTGGTTCAGATTGAAGAAAACCTAATGATTTCACCGTCAGATATCAGAATGGCCTATCGAGAATTAGAGCTGGTTAACTCAATAGGAGCGGAGAAACGTCTGCATAATAAAATAAGCCCGATTTTAAGCGATTTTGATTATGTATTAATTGATTGTCCACCGTCACTAAATATTCTCACTACGGCCGCTTTAGTGGCTTCTCACGAGTGCATTGTACCTATGCAGCCCGAGGCATCGGCGTACTATGGGGTAGAAAACCTTTTCAACCGTATCATGGAGATTCGTGAACACAGTAATTTTTCGCTTACAATCAAGGGCATTTTGTTTACGATGATTCATAAAAACCAGAGTGTGCACCGTGGTATGATTGAGCACATCAAAGAAACATACGGCCATTTTAATATTTTCAATACCCAAATTGAAAATTCAACAGTTATCAAACAATCACAAGTAGCCAAACAAGATTTGTTTAGCTATTCCCCAAAATCACTTTCAGCTGAACAATACATGAATGTAGCTAAAGAAGTAATGACTTTAGCTTAAAATAACCTTAATTATGGCAAAGAATTTTATGGCAGGAATGAAAAAGACTTTGGTTGATTTACAACCTTCGACTTTTTCTGAAACCGAAAAAATAAAAAAACAGATTATAGTTCTTGAATCGCTCAGACAGTTTATTCCACCACTTACGGCCGAAGAATACAAGCAGCTTGAAAATAACATCATAAAACACGGTTGTAAAGACCCGCTCACGGTATGGGAAACAACGGAGAAAACTGCTGGAATAGGAGAGAGTGAGAGTCTCGTTTATATTCTGATTGATGGGCATAATCGACACAAAATTTGTACGCAATTTGGTATTGATTTTAAGATAGGTTTGCTTGATTTTGAAGATTTGGATGCGGTAAAAGACTACATGATTGATTTTCAATTAGGTAGAAGAAACTTGAACCCGGAGCAAATTTCATATTTTAGAGGGCTGAGATATAACCGAGAAAAAACAGGCAAAGGCAAATATGATAGGGAAGGAGGGGAGAAAAGCGATATTGCAGAAAAACTGGCTGCGGAGCATTCGGTGAGTCCACGTACGATTAAAAATGATGGTGATTTTGCCAAAGGAGTAGAGAAACTTCCAACCAATTTGAAAAGTGATTTATTGGCAGGTAAAATAGGCTTGAGTAAAGAAGAAGTACAGCGTTTAGGAAAAATTGAAGTAAATATTGAGGAATTAAACTCAGTGGATGATGTAAAAAATGCGATCAGTAGGGGAGGGGATAATGCCCCAGCTAAGAACAATCAGAAAGTGATAAAAGCCCTCAAAAAAGATGTAATTGTTTTTGCAAAATCAATTTCTACTAAGAAAGATTGTGAACAATTAATGAGTAAAATTTCAAGCCTTAAAAAGCTTTTAGAATCATAAGTGCAAAATTTGCACTTATGATTTTTTTGATGATTATTTTCTTTCAAAGTTGCTCGGTAAGGAGATTAGGTTTTGTCATATTAGGGGAAGTTTATTCGTTTTTGACAAAGCCAATCCCAATAATTATAAAAATGACCATGTAGTGATAGGGGAGAAAAATCAGATAGTTGATAAGATTATATTGAGAGAAAACAGCCTGCGTTAAGATATATATGTCAAATATAAAACCATTTCGGAAAGCATCTCTTTATGCTACAAGATATGCTAAACTTGAATTCATCTTAAAAAAGTGATTAGGGAGTAATAAGAAGGTTTAAGAAGGAATAAGACAAGTATAAAGAGGTTTAAGGAGTATTAGGGAGGTTTAGAGAGGAATAAGAAGGATTAAGATTTTGTCCTATAAATTTTGTTGGCGTAGAGCGTGGAGCAAGGGGGAGTTTTGGTATACCAAAACTATCGTGCAAGCACTAAATAGCTAATGAAATTTGATTGGGGAAAATATGTGAACCAAATTTCATTAGTATATGACTGATATGATAGCAAGAAAATCTCATTGGAGAATGGCTATTTATGTTACGTTAAATATAAAAATACTTAACATAACATAAATTATATAACAAATTATATGCTATTAATTTAACTTGACATATATAATATAAATATATGATAATCAAGGACTTACAAAGAAAAAAAATCGCAACTTCATACCCTACTTACGAAAAGTAGTGGAAAACTAACGTGCTGGACTGGTCTCTTCTACCGAATTGAAGACTGGTTTGCATATGGATTTTAAGCGTGTTCGACATCTGAACGCGGAATGCCGCCCATTCGGTATTTTAAGCATCGAGTTTTACCCCTTCTTAAACCTAAAAAAACTAAGAAAATGAAATCAGACAATGCACGAATCAAAGAACTTGAAGCAAAAATCAAGTTGCTTGAAAAAGAAAAAGAATTCTTCAAATTGAAGGCTGTTGCTTGGGGAACTTTGGTCGATGTGGCCGAAGAAACCGGGGCCGTCCTCACGGTTGCATATTTCTATCAAAAAAAAGTTCGCACCCAAACGGTTGAAAAGCTGACTTGTCGCTACCCTTTGGTGGGTATGAGTTTGCTCTGTTCATTGTTTGGGTTTAGTTGTTAGGCTTGGTATGCGGCTATCAAGCAGAAAGAAAAGGTTTCGTTTGAATTTGATGCAGTTTTGGCTCAAATCTTGGCTATTCGTAAGCGAATACCAGGTATTGGTACGGCTAATAAGGGTTAAAAACACCAAATTGAAATTCGATTTTTCTTCTTTTAGATTTCTCCTCCGAAGCAACTGATAATGACTCAAATTTAAACAAAAATGTAATGAGTGCTCAATGATAGAAAATTTTAAGATTTATTGAGGGTAGCATACGCAAAGAATTAGCTGATATGTGCAGCGTAGAAAAACGTCTTACTTTTCATATTGCACGACATACATTTGTCACAACAGTCAGGCTGACCAACGGAGTTCCTATTGAATCAGTAAGTAACAAGTCACTTACAATTTAGCCGTTGTGGTGGCGGTTGCAAAGGTTCGCTACGCCAGTCTGCTATTTAGCTAAGCAAAGGCAAACGCACCTAAAACCGCATCCTGCCCCTGCAACCGAGGGGATAAACCCCGCCACCACTTTTGGGCTGCTTGTCATTTTCCGTTCCTTGCGTGTTGCCGCATCGGCTTTTAGATTTGCATGATATAGTTAATCTAAGAAATGTAATTTAACTTAGAATAATTAAAGGCCAATATCAGTAGAGACATCTTAACGCTTCGGCAGGGAAAAACCCAAGGACCGATTAAAGCTCTACTGTTTTATTTAGATGCTAAATTCAGATAGAAATGCGGGTTAACGACCCATTAGCAAAGTATTGAAATTGTCTAAATTGTTGGTATTTTTTCATTTTTTTTATCTTTCAAGGTGATGGGAAAAACTTATTTTATCGGTATTGATGTCTCAAAAAACGAGCTTGATTTTGCTGTTGTTGAATCTAATAAAGTACTTTTTCATTTAGAAGTTAGTAATACAAAAAATGGTATTATTGACTTTATAAAACGACTTAAAAAATAGACAATTTTTAATTTTGAAAATAGTTTATTTTGTATGGTATTTACTGGTATTTACAATAATATCCTATTGAATTATCTGTCCAACGAAAATGCTTCTATTTGGGTCGAAAATGCTCGCCAAATCAAAGATAGCATGGGTACATTAAGAGGTAAAACAGACAAATTAGATGCTATTCAGATTGCTCAATATGCTTATAAAAATCGTGAAAATCCTCGTTTTTGGACGCCCAAACGTGACATTATCCAAGAACTTGACCGTTTGACTGCAATTCGCCTTCGATTAGTGAATGCCGTTAAAATGCTTGAAACACCACTAAGTGATTCAAAAGAGTTTATTGGCAAAAAAGCTTATAGAGCAACTGTTAACATATGCAAAGACTCTATTGATGCTCTTAAAAAAGATATTAAAAGTATCGAAAAACAAATTAAAGAACTCATTGAAAATGACCCTGAGTTGAAGCATTTATTTGAACTCATTACCTCTGTCAGAGGAATTAGTGAGGTAACAGCCTCTGAAATTATCATAACAACTAATGAATTTAAGAATATTAACGACCCTAAAAAATTCGGTTGTTACGCTGGCTGTGTACCTTTTGAAAAATCTTCAGGCAAAAAGAAAGGTAAACCCAGAGTCAGTTCTTTTGCTAATAAAAAAATTAAGTCTTTGCTTCATATGGCAGCTCTATCTGCCATTCAACATTGTAAAGAACTAAAAGAATATTATTTACGGAAAGTTGCCGAAGGAAAAAACAAAATGTTAGTCTTAAATAATGTCCGTAACAAGTTAATTTTAAGAATTTTTGCCTGTGTAAACAAAAATAAAAAATATGACGAAAATTATACATTTTTACTTGTTTGAATCATAGAAATCGGTCCGATTGGCTTCCTGTTGGCGGCGGTTCCGCCCTTTCTCCTTTTCTCATCATGTTCTTCGGTTGTTCTTTCGCTCTTTCGTTCCGTTTGTCGGGGCTTGGTTGTCCAGTGGTTGCTTGGGCTGGTTCTGCGGCCACTCGTCCTTTTGTGGCTGCGGCTGATTTGGTGCCAGGTGTTCAGTGGGTTGCTGCCCAGCGTGTCACCTCCTCCCCATTTCTCTTTGCGGTGGCTGGTTTTTTGTTCCCTCGTCCAGCCTTGGTTTCTTGGCTCGTGTCCTTTTCGGGCGTGGTGGTTGTCTGCTCGGCTGGCTGGCGGGTGTTTCTGCTCCGTGCCTTGCTTGGCCGCCCAGTGGTTCTGGTTGGCGGCCCCATCTCGCTCGGGCTTTGGCTGCCTTAGCCAGAGTCCCTACATTCATACTTGTAATCAAAATTAATCTCAACTGGATGCTTGTCCATTCTAAATCGAAGTTTGTGCTATTCAATATAAATCAATTATCGTTGCAAGGTGTAAAATTTATATATTTGCCAGTATGAATAAAAAACTATTTAGAGCTGCCTTTATTTCTTCACCGATAGTAGGTATAATCGGAAGCGTGCCTTTGTACGTGATTGAAAAAATCAGTATTTCAAACATAATTTTGTTATGGTTTTTTTTAACCTTCACAATATTCTCATTTTGGCTTATCAATATTTATATTATTTCAAAAGTTAAGGATACAGATTCTTTGAAACGATACGTATTGAGTTATGTAATAACATTACTTTTACAATTCTTTGGTATTACATTGATACTATCTTTGGATTTGAATTTAATAACCCAACGTGTAGATTTTTTCCCATTAATTCCTGCCATAGGTATCAATACTATCATCATTATTTTATCCAATTCAATCATTCTGCAGTTTCAAAAACGAAGTGCTGAATTAGAAATTGAACGCTTGAAAGTAAATAATCTGGAAGCACAAAGGTTGATGCTTATACAACAACTGCAACCGCATTTTTTATTTAATGCCCTAAGCACACTCAAATCGCTAATTAGCGAAGACCCCAGTAAAGCAGAAGATTACACTGTTCGACTTTCGGAGTTTCTGCGGTATTCTATTCAAACCCAAAATAATGAATTAGTCTTCCTGAAAGATTCAATAAAGTTTACAGAAGATTATGTGGAGTTACAAAAAGTACGATTTGGCGATTCATTCGACTGTAAAATTGATATTCCTGCAATAAATCTACAAAAGAAAGTGCCAATTTATGCCGTACAAACTTTAGTAGAAAATGCCATTAAACATAATGCTTTTAATGATAAAACTCCTCTGCTTATTCAGATACAAATGGAGAATAATCGTTTGAAAATAACCAATAATCTACTTCCCAAGAGGGTTGTGACAGCTTCTGGCACTGGTTTGGAAAACCTAAATCAACGCTATAAAATGATTGCTAACGTTGAGATTGAAGTAATAAAAACGGAACGATTTTTTACTGTGTTTATTAACCTACTTGAAGCATGAAAATAGCCATTATTGAAGACGAAAAGCTAACAGCAAAGGATTTAGCCAAAACGATAAATGTAGTTGAACCGGATTTTGAAATTGTCGCTCTTTTACATTCAGTTGAGGAAGCCATTGATTTTTTTAGATTAAAACCAGCCCTTGATTTGATATTTTCGGATATTGAATTAGGTGATGGTTTAAGTTTTGAAATCTTTGAAAAACAAGAAATCACAACACCAATAATTTTTTGCACAGCCTACAATCAATATGCTTTGGAAGCCTTCAAAACGGTTAGCATAGATTATTTATTAAAGCCTTTTTCAAAACACACAGTAGGCAAAGCCATTGAAAAGTTTTATCTACTAAAAGGGAAATCTATAGCAAAAGAAAATGATTATTCAACGTTAATGGATTTAATCAAAAATCAATTGAATCCAAATCGAAACCCTTCCGTAATCATTCAGCAAGCTGATAAAATTATTCCCTTAGATGCTGCCAAAATTGCCCTATTTTATATCGAAAACGACAATGTTTTTGCTTATACTTTCGACAAAACTAAGCAGTTACTCAACAACAAATTAGATGTTTTAGAAAAGCAATTTAGTCCTTCGTTTTTTAGAGCAAATCGCCAATTTCTAATCAATCGTAAGGCGGTGAAAGATGCTTCACATTATTTTAATCGCAAAATTGTGGTCAATCTCAACATTCCTTTTCACGAACAAATCATTGTTGGAAAGCTGAAAGTTACGGCTTTTGTAGATTGGCTGGCAAATAGCTAATTCAATAAACACATTATATGAACTTCTAAAAGTTGAATCTCACTATTTATCGTCACTCTTCTTGTTAGTTTTTCTTCTGATATTCATGTGTTTATGCATTGTCAGAATAGATATTGGAGGCTCATTGGGAAAATTGTCCATCAACTGGCGGCAATCTTCCATTTTATAAGTAGCTGCTTGGTCAGAACTTTGCATCGTCAATTTCGACAAGCAATTTTAATTTAGAAAATAAAATGAAAACCTTCCAAGTTCCAACCAAAGACCAAGTTACTCCAAACAACCAAGAAAACTTCGATGCACTACAAAAAGCCATCGGTTTTGTGCCAAATCTTTATGCTACCTTCGCCTATTCTGACCATGCTTTGAGCCGTTATTTGGCTTTTCAAGGTAGCAAAACTTCGTTGAACAATAAAGAGAAAGAAGCTGTTAATTTGGTAGTTAGCCAGTCAAACGGTTGTGTTTATTGTCAATCAGCACATACGGTTATTGGTAAAATGAATGGCTTTTCGGAAGACGAAATCCTTCGCCTGCGTGCTGGCTATAGTACCAATGATAAACTGAATACCTTGGTAACCTTGGCAAAAGACATTACTGAAAACAAAGGGCGAGCTTCTCAAGAAAATTTGGCGGCTTTCTATGCTGCTGGTTATAACGATGGAAATTTGGTAGATTTGATTTTGCAAGTAAGCGATAAAATCATCATGAATTATTTGCACAATTTAACAGAAATACCTGTTGATTTTCCATTGGCACAGCCTTTGGAACTCGTAGAAGCATAATATACTAAAATGATATGGATGGTTTTTTGACTTCCCAGCACAGCCAAAAACCATCTATTTAAAACTGAAAAATATCATGGAAACACCCACCAAAGCCGAACTCATCCGAAAATCTGACTATGCTGATTTCCTTGCAAATGGCATTCATTATCAGACTTATAAAGAAAACATGGCGAGCGATTTAGCTCAAAATGATGACCCCAAAATAAAGGAATATATCAATCTGAATCAACACCGAATGAATCGGGTTGAGAAAACATATCAGATAGCCAGTAGTTTAAACGATTTGGTGCGTGGTGTTAGACATAAAACCTATTGGTTGGTGCTGACCGAGCATTGGTGTGGAGATGCCTCACAAACTTTACCAGTTTTTAATAAAATTGCTGAAGCAAGTAATGGCAAAATTGAGTTGAAATTGGTTTACCGTGACCAAAGTCCTGCCTTGATGGATGCCTATTTGACCAATGGAACACGGTCTATTCCAAAGTTAATTCAGTTGGATTCGCATTATAATGTAACGGGTATTTGGGGACCACGCCCCACTGAGGCTCAAAAATTGGTCAAGCGACTTAAAGCTGACCCCACCACCGCCGCCACTTATGCCCAAGATTTGCACCTTTGGTATGCCCGTGACAAACAGCAGGCATTAGAAGCTGAGATTGCCAAATTGGTATTTAGGGCCAATATATTTTGTCCAGATTGTTTATCTTAAATCAAATTTTATCGTGGAAAATCAAAAACCGCCATTGCCACCTTTTACGTTGGAAACGGCACTTCAAAAAATACAAATGGCAGAAGATGCCTGGAATAGTAAAGACCCCGAACGGGTTTCAAAAGCCTATACCGTTGATAGTGAGTGGAGAAATAGAACAGATTTTATCAATGGTAGAGAAGAAATTGTGGCTTTTTTGACCAAAAAATGGGAAAAAGAATTGGATTACAAACTCAAAAAAGAATTGTGGGGTTTTCGTGAAAATCGTATGGCCGTTCGCTTTGAGTACGAGTGGCATGACCATACAGGGCAATGGTTTAGAAGCTATGGCAACGAAAATTGGGAGTTTGATGAAAACGGTTTGATGCAAAAACGCTTTGCCAGTATCAACGATTTGCCCATTGATGAAAAAGACCGAAAACTGAGTTAAATCATGGCTAAAAATTTTGCAGAAATAGCTTTTGGCGATGCCGCAAAAAAGCTCCAAGAACAAAACGGTAGTAGGAAAAACTACGAACAGGTTGAAAAATACCAAATACGAAACGGTTTGACCGATAATGAAATCAGTTTTATTGAAGACCGAGATAGTTTTTATATGGCAACCGTTGGAGAAAATGGTTTTCCGTACATACAGCACCGTGGCGGACCCAAAGGGTTTGTAAAAGTGCTTGATTCAAAACGAATCGCTTTTATCGACTTTAAAGGTAATATGCAGTTTATAACCGTGGGTAATTTAGCTTCTAACAACAAAATAGCCTTGATTATGGTAGATTATGTCGCCAAAGCAAGGTTGAAAATTTATGCAACAGCCGAAATTGTGGAATTGAAAGAAGATGCAGGTTTGTATGATTTCCTTGATTTGAAAAACTATAAATTTCGCCCCGACCGCATGATGATTTTGCACATTGAGGCATTTGATTGGAATTGCCCGCAACACATTACTGCCCGATATACCGTTGAAGAAATTGATACTATTTTTGCCTCACAAAAAGTGCTTATCGCCAATATGGAAGCCGAAATAAAAGCTTTGAAAGCACTTAAAAATAAGGACTGATGAATACAAATTACACATTTACGTTGGTAAATCCTCAGAATGGCAATTTGGCTTTCAAACTGTTTTCGTTTGAGAATAATAGCCATTTTGACCATATCCAACGACTCAATTACTACTCGCTTATTTGGATTCAGAAAGGGAAAGGTACGGCAAAAGTAGATTTTTCAGCATATGATTTTACTGAAAATACCTTGTTTGCCTTTGCCCCGTATCAACCTTTTATGTTGAGTACGCAGGATGGAATTGAGGGTATTGTGTTGCATTTTCACCCCGATTTTTTTTGTATTCATAAACACCACAATGAGATTTCGTGCAATGGCGTTTTGTTCAATAATATTTATAATCCGCCTTTTGTATTGATTGATAATATGACCCAAAACACCCTGGAAATGGTATTGAGTCAGATGAAAGCCGAGATACAGAACCCTGATTTGGCACAATATGAACTATTGGTTTCGTATTTAAAGATATTTTTAATAACGGCCTCACGTCTCAAAGCCCAGCAACAACCCCAAGCCCAAAAAGTGGTATCAGACAATAAAGAACCTTTTGTTTTGCAAAATTTGAAGGATTCTATCGAAACCCATTTCAAAACAAAACATTCTGCCAGCGATTATGCCGATTTGTTGAATATTACGCCCAAGGCTTTGGCAAAAATCACCAAAACGCATTTTAATAAAACCTTGACCGACTTAATTGCCGAAAGAATTGTGATAGAAGCCAAGCGAGAATTATATCTCAGCAACAAATCTGTAAAGGAAATCGCTTATGAATTAGGCTATGAAGACGAGCATTATTTTAGTCGTTTTTTCAAAAACAATGCGGAAGTTTCGCCACAAATGTATCGAGACACAGTGGGTTTTGCAAGGGCGATGGCTTAGGAAATACTTGTTTGAAATTTCACTATATCTGTCTTGAAAATAAACCTCAACAATAAATAAAATGTCTATAAAATGATGGAAACAACGAAAAATGAGGAGCTGCTTGTTCCTGAAAAGCCAAAAGAGATAGTGGTATTACCTGATGAATGTGGCGATACCTTATGGGAGGCCGTGCTTGAAGAAGCCGAAAAAAAAGATAAAGAGAGGGATAGCAACTGATTTACCAAAACTATGCTCAACGAACATGGTTTTGGTTTTATCTTTGCCTAAAATTTATCTTCGAAATGACAGAATTTAAGCCTCTACTTACACATATCAACAAAAAAATTGCCTTAACGCCAGAAGAAGAAAATATTTTTCTTAACAGCTTCAAATTGACCAAAGTAAAAAAACGGCAATTTATAGTTCAACCTGATTTTGTAGCCAAACATCGCCATTATGTGCTTGAAGGTGCTTTTCGGGCGTATGTAGTTGCCGATGAAGGGCAAGACCATACCGTACAGTTTGCGGTAGAAGATTGGTGGATTTCGGATTATAATAGTTATATCTATCAACAACCTGCTACTATGTTTGTGGTGGCATTGGAAGATAGCCTTATCCTGAAAATTGATTATGAAGCTGAGCAAGCTTTGAAAAATAGTAACCCCAAATTTGAAACTTTTTTCAGAATAATGGCCGAAAGTACCGTTGCTGCGATGCAACGAAGGCTCATTAGTAACCTCACACAATCTGCCGAAGAACGCTACGATACCTTTTTATCGAAATATCCAAAAATAGCTAATAGAGTACCTCAGTATGCCTTAGCCTCATTTTTGGGTATGACCACCGAGTTCCTTTCAAAAATTAGAAACAAAAAGACCACTAAAAAAAGTTGAAGTAGTTCAACCAAATTTCCTAATTTACTTCATTTTTATTCCCTCCAAATCGTCAGACCTTTGTATCGTTAAATCATTACAAAATAATTAATAAATACAAAGACAATGACAACTACAACAACCAGAACTTTCGCAGTTCCAACTCGTGCAGACGTATCTGCTAACAACCAAGGCATTTTCGATAACCTTCAAAAAGGTTTAGGATTCGTGCCAAATTTGTACGCCTACTTCGCTAAAAATGAAACAGCTTTGGGCGATTATATTACACTCCAAAACCGCAAAAGCACATTGAAGGCAAAAGAAAGAGAAGTTATCAATTTGGTAACAAGCCAAATTAATGGCTGTCGTTATTGCCAATCTGCTCACACAGCTTTGGGCAAAATGAACGGTTTTTCTGACGAACAAATTCTTGAAATCCGTAGTGGAGAAGCTTCTTTTGATGCCAAATTAGATGCTTTGGCAAAATTCACAGCCTCAGTAGTTGAAAACCGTGGTCGTGCTACGATTGATGCCCGTGAAGATTTTTTTGCAGCAGGTTATACCGAAGCCAATATGATTGATGTTGTCATCGTTGTGGGCGACAAAATCATTAGTAATTACTTACACAATCTTACTGGTTTTGAAATTGACTTTCCGTTGGCCGAAATGATGTAATTCTCATCCACTTGTATAGAAGTTGGCAGATTTAAGGTTAACTTCTATGCTTTTAAATTTCAAAAAAAATGGAAATTCTTCTTAAATATTATGGTTTAGACTGGCTTGCAATGATTTTGAGCGTTGTAGCTATGGTTCTGCTCGGTAATAAAGTAAAATGGGGTTTTACATTTTTCATGTGTGCCAACATCACATGGATTTTGTTAGGGATTTTGCTGCTAAACAGCTATACCATCGTAATCGGAAATATGATTTTTCTGGCAACTAATACCAGAGGTTTTATCAAATGGAACAAACCTGTATGAAAACCTTACTCGCTTCATTAATGCTCATGATATGTTACGTGTCGGTAAAAGCACAAACGTATAGCGGTAGTAGCGAGGTGCAATCTTCGTTTATCGATATCACAGGGCTATTCGGTGTAAAAGAGCCTACAAGTGTTACACAATTTAGGGTGACACAAAAAGGATTTGTCCTTGACCTTTACCATGGATTTTCGCTTGAAAAATTTGGCACAACGGTACAATCAATTGTTACTCCTTCTTATAAATTTAAGTTGGACAGTGCAGGCGTTTTTTCTATCAGACCAAAGTTGGAGATTGCACATATCCAGTCAGCAGGAGGTGGTTTTGTACGACCAGGCATTCATTTTATATACCAGCCAAACAAACATAATGTATTCAACTATGCAAACTGGCTATTTTTTGATATGCGGGAAAAGGAGCGTTATCCCAACAGATTGAACGGGCTTACTTATTTCTTTTCTTATACGCACACGTCAGAAACAAAAGATTGGAAGCTTACCCAAGAAAGCCGCATATTATTAGTAAATATTTTTGAAACACTTAAAGTATCGGGAGCTTTTCAAAATATAAACTTTACCTATAAGCCTCTCAAAATATATGTTGGAGTTAATGGCGTTTATTCGTTTTATCGTTCTGATAATAAAAATGAATTTCTATGGAATGCCGTCATAGGTAAAACCTTTTAAACAATATCAACAATTAATAATTTATTTACACCTCTTGAAATCAGAGGAATAGCACTCAAAAATAGAATTGTAATGTCGCCAATGCAACAATACAGTTCGGAAGATGGCTTTGCTGCTGACTGGCATTTGGTGCATTTGGGCAGTAGAGCCGTTGGCGGTGCTGGTTTGATAATCACAGAAAGTGCAGCCATTAATCCAATGGCAAGAAGCACCAAAAACGACCTTCGTATGTGGAAAGATGAACATATCTTAAAGTGGCAACAAATCAATTCGTTTATCAAACAGCAGGGAACAAAATCAGCCATCCAATTAGGACATTTTGGAAGTAAAGCAAGTCGTTCGCATCCCAACGAAGGCTTTAACTATTTAGAAATAGAAAATGGCGGTTGGCAAACAGTTAGTGCAAGTCCAGTTGCACCATTTGCGGGAATGAGTATTCCCAAAGAATTATCAATTAATGAAATAATCGAAATAAAAGAGGATTTCAAAAATGCGGCTTTAAGAAGTGTAGAAGCAGGTTTTGACATCATCGAACTTCATTTTGCACACGGCTATTTGGTGCATCAATTTTTATCAAAACTCATCAACCAAAGAACCGACATTTATGGCGGTAGTTTTGAAAACAGAATACGATTGGCCATAGAAATAGTAGATGCAATAAGAGCAGAAATACCCAATGAAATGCCATTATTTGTTCGTATTTCTGCGGTTGATTATGTTGAAAGTGAAAATGCTTGGACAATTCAAGACAGCGTAAAATTTTCCGAACTGCTAAAAAACAGGGGTGTAGATTTAATTACAGCATCGGCAGGTGGTTTTTCTTGGGTGGACAAAACTAAACTTTCAGAAGGCTATCAAGTACCTTTTGCAAAAGAAATTAAAGAAAACACAGGGATTTTAATGGGTTCAGTAGGACTGATTACAAAGTCGTCAACAGCAAATGACATCATTACAAATTCTGAGGCAGACTTGGTAATAATCGCAAGAGAACATTTGAGAAATCCTTACTTTGCTACCAATGCAGGTCTTGATTTAGGCTTACCGATTGAATTGCCTTGGCAGTATAAAAGGGCGTACATTTAGACAAACCAATTGTTTGCAAAAGTCAAATACATAAATAATGTGGCTGGTGTAATAAGAAAAACCAGCAGTGAAACTATGTTCTTTGAGCATGGTTTTTTCCTTTCAACTTTTACCTAAAAATAGCCAATAGAGTACCGCAGTATGTCTTAGCCTCATTTTTGGGTACGATAGCTGAGTTCCTTTCAAAGATTAGAAACCGAATAACTGCCAAAAAAAGTTGAAGTAGTTCAACCAAATTTCCTAATTTACTTCATTTTTCTTCCCCCCAAATCGTCAGAACTTTGTATCGTTAAATCAATCAAAACAATTTAAAAATACAAAAAAATGAAAAACGTCATTCTTACAGCAGGTTTATTGTTAGCCACATTGAGTATCAAGGGAGTTTTTGCTCAATCAAACAATCAAAATACAACTGAAACAATCGCTCTTCAAGGTACTCAACTTTTCCCAGAAGGCATCATTACACTACCCAACAACGATATTTTGGTAGGCGGCTTTGGGGATGGTTCAATCCAAAAAATTGATAAACAAAACAAGCTTTCTTATTTCAGTAAAACAGGCGAAAACGGAATGGTGATTGCCGTTGGTTTTGCTTTAGACACTAAAAATAACAGACTTTGGGTAGCCAATTTTAACTTCAAAACTGCCAGTGGAAATCCTGGAAGCAACTTTAAAGTATTTGATTATACCTCGGGTAAGTTATTGAAAACTATCCCTGAAAGATTTATTGAAGGGGCTTTTTTCAACGAAGTAACCCTTGACGAAAAAGGTAATGCTTATGTTTCAAATACGTTTGGTCCAAACTTATACACAGCCAACTTTGAAAGCATAGAACCATCAATATTTGTTACTAATGAAATTTTGAAGAACCCTTCGCCAGACCAACCTTTTGGCTTGAATGGCTTAACGATTACGCCTGACAAAAAATATCTTGTTGCTTCGGTGATGAACAGAACCATTAAAGGGGGAGGTACTCTGGTACGAGTAAACTTGGCTACAAAAGAAGTTTCACCTATCCAATTGAACGATGATTTGGCAACAAAAGCCTTTTCTGGCTCTGATGGTATGTTTTTTGATAAAGGACAACTCTTTATGGTCAATGTATTTTCAGCATCGGGGGCAATTTTTACCGCAAAATTCAACCCTGATTATTCAAAAGCTACGCTTACGATTAGAGATAAATTCCAGTCGGTTTATGACCGCCCAACAGCATCAGCGATTAGAAATGGTAGATTATATACTGTAAATAGTCAGTTAAATCACATCATTGATGATAAAGACGGAAAGATTAATACTCCGCCAGTATTGCCTTTCAAAGTAGTCAGTGTTCCATTAGCAGGATTGCTTAACTAATAAAACATAAAAGCCATCAATTACAGAAGTTAGTTGATGGCTTTTAAATTTCTTAAAAAATGGACAGCACGAATTTAAAATCAACATTTTCAGGAAAGAACTATACTACTTTACTGAAAACCGAAACGCATCAAATCATTGGAGACGAACCAATAGATGATGGTGGACAAAATAAAGGTTTTGACCCTTTTGAGTTATTATTGGCAGCATTGGCTACTTGCACTACAGCAACTATAAAAATGTATGCAGATAGAAAATCTTGGCAAATCAACTCAATCAATATTGATTTGAAAATGCACGAAATCGAAAATCAGCAAGTATTTTTTAGAGATATTGAAATAACTGGGCTTATTTCAGATGAACAAAAACAACGATTACTATTTATTGCCGAAAAATGCCCCGTGCATAAAATACTGTCGCCAGGCAATCAAATAAGGACAACGCTAACTATAAAAAATAATTAAATGAAAGCCTTTAATTTAGAAAATAAAAAAAGCCCTTATTACTGGAGGAACAAAAGGCATCGGGAAAGCCACCAAAGAAACATTTTTAGCGTTAGGGGCGGAAGTAATTTTTACGGCACGAAACCAAAAAGATGTTGAAACGCTTGAAAATAGCCTTCAATTGAAATTTAAAAACGCTGTAAAAGGTATTGTTGCAGATGTAACAGATATGCTTGATGTAGAAAAATTACAAAATCACATTGCAACCAACTGGGGTTATCTTGATATTTTGGTAAACAATGCAGGCACTAATATCCGAAAACCAACGACAGCCTATACACCAGTAGAATACAACATCGTTTTAAATACGAACCTAACAGCACCTTTCAATTTGAGCGTTGCCTTATTTGAATTACTAAAAAAATCAAGTAAGCCTTCTATTATTAATGTGGCTTCTATTGCAGGTATTTTTGATGTACAAACGGGTTCACCATACGGCATTTCAAAAGCAGGATTATTACAGTTTACCAGAAATCTTGCGGTAGAATGGGCTGCTTTTGGAATAAGAGTAAATGCGGTTTCGCCATGGTTTACAGAAACACCACTCACAGAAGTTTTAGCTAAAAATCAAGAAAAAATAACAAAAGTAATTGAAAGACCCCCCCTTAATAGAATAGCTCAACCCGAAGAAATGGCTAACGTCATAGGGTTTCTTGCTATGGAAGCATCTTCTTATATTACAGGTCAGAATATTATTGTAGATGGTGGAATGTCTATCAACGCATTGTAAGAAAATAATTTCCATCTTCTTCGTCCACTTCAATCTGATTTTGTCCATTTCAGTTTAAAGTATCTTTAATAAGAACTCATTAAGTCAGAATTTTGAATCGAAATTAAAAACCGAAACAAATAAAGACCTAAAAATGGGAAAATTAAAATTCATTATTTTTTGTGTACTTCTAAGCGTCTCAAGGCTTTTTGCACAAGACAAATTCACAATCAGCGGTACAATGCGAGATAAGGCCAGTGGTGAAGAACTCATCGGTGCTACCGTGGTGGTAAAAGAAATTCCGAATACTGGTAAGGCGGCAAATGAGTATGGCTTTTATTCTATCACTTTGCCAAAAGGTAGCTATACTTTAATAGTGAGTTATATTGGTTATAACGAAATGACTAAAACCATTTCGCTCGATAAAAACCAAAAAATTGATTGGAATTTAGAAAGTGGCAAAACATTGGCCGAGGTTGTAATAAAAGCCACCAAAGAAGATGATAATATCACCAAAACGACAATGGGAACCGAAAAACTGGACATCAAGGAGATAGCCAAGTTACCCGTTTTGTTTGGTGAAAAAGATGTTTTGAAAACCATTCAATTATTACCCGGCATCAAGTCGGCAGGCGAAGGGAATAGCGGTTTTTATGTGCGTGGTGGTGGCTCTGACCAAAACTTAATTTTGCTCGACGAAGCTCCCGTCTATAATGCTTCTCATTTATTGGGTTTTTTCAGCACGTTTAATAGCGATGCCATCAAAGATGCCACAATCATCAAAGGTAATAGCCCTTCGCAATATGGCGGAAGGTTGTCGTCAGTGCTTGATGTACGTATGCGTGAAGGAAACGACAAAGAATTTGAGACTTCTGGAGGCATCGGCTTAATTAGCAGCCGATTGGCAATTGAAGGGCCGATTCAAAAAGAAAAATCTTCATTTATGATTTCTGGACGAAGAACCTATGCCGATTTGTTTTTAAAAGCGTCTCCCGACTTTAGCGATACCCAATTATACTTTTATGACCTCAACGCCAAAGCCAATTATCGCATCAACGAGAATAATAGATTGTTTGTTTCGGGTTATTTTGGAAGAGATAAATTAGGATTTGGAGAAGCCGTTGGAGTAGATTGGGGTAACAAAACAGGTACGCTACGCTGGAACAGCATCATAAATTCAAAATGGTTTTCAAATACATCATTGATTTACAGCGATTATAGCTACGAATTTAATATTTCGGGCGGTGATAATAGCTTTAAAAACCAGTCAATCATCAAAGACTGGAACTTGAAACAAGAATTTCAGTTTTTCCCAAATAATAAAAATTCTTGGCGTTTTGGTATAAATACTATCTACCATGACATTACGCCTGGTAGTTTGATAAATACAGATGATGAAAGCCAAAGTAATAAAAAAGATGGTAGAAAAGCTTGGGAAAATGCCATTTATGCCAACAATACCTACTCAATTTCACCCAAGCTCAATGTAGATTATGGCTTACGACTATCTTCATGGAGTATTTTGGGCGGCACTACCTACAACAAATACAATAAAGGCATCAAAACAGATTCGGTGGTTTTGGCTGAAAATACCATTGGCAAAACCTATTTTAATCTCGAACCTCGTTTGGCTTTTAATTTCATACTCAATGATAAAAGCAGCATCAAAACAGGCTACGCTCGCAATACCCAAAACTTGCATTTATTGAGCAATTCTACCAGCTCAAACCCAACTGACCAGTGGATTGGCAGCAGCTATAACATAAAACCCGAAATTGCCGACCAAGTGAGTTTAGGTTATTTTAGAAATTTTGCTAATAATAAATATGAGTTTAGTGCCGAAACCTATTATAAATCGCTTCAAAATCAGATAGATTATAAAAATGGTGCTGACATAAATACGGCACCCGATGTGGAGAGCGAGCTATTGTATGGTAAAGGCAGGGCTTACGGTTTAGAATTATTTTTGAAAAAGAAATCGGGTAGATTCACGGGTTGGGCAAGCTACACACTATCTCGCACTGAAAGAAGCATTGAAGGCATAAATGATGGTAATTGGTACGCCGCCAAGCAAGACCGCACGCATGATTTATCCCTGGTGGGTATGTACCAACTTACACCCAAATGGTCGTTGGCAAGTAATTTTATTTTCTATACTGGCAATGCCATTACGTTTCCGAGCGGAAAATATGAGGTGGCAGGTAATACGACATTTTATTACACCGAAAGAAATGGCTACCGAATGCCAAACTATCACCGACTTGACCTAAGTGCCACCTACGAAAAGCCCCGAAAAGGCAAATATCAAAGCTCATGGAATTTCTCGCTTTACAATGCATATGGCCGTGAAAACGCCTATACAATCACCTTTGAAGATAATGAAACAGACCCCACTCGTACGAGTGCCATTCAAACTTCACTATTCAGATGGATTCCGAGTGTAACTTATAATTTTAAATTTTAATAACGATATGAAAAAGATATTAATGCTTGTTATCTCAGCTATAACGCTCACCTCCTGCGAAAAAGAAATCGAATTAGACCTAAATTCGGCTAATGCAAAATATGTGATTGAAGGCGAAGTACCTCAGAACGACGTAGCCACCGTAAAAATCACAAAAACTGTCAATTTTAGTGAAACCAATAATTTTCCTGCCGTAAAATCGGCTGTTGTTACCATAAGTGATGAAACGGGCGTTTCGGAGCAACTGATTGAAACTTCGGCGGGTATTTATAAAACTCAAAAAATGAAAGGTGCAGAAGGAAAGACTTACAGCCTAACCATCAAAGCTGAAGGAAATACTTTTACGGCAAAAAGCACCATGCCAAAAGCTGTAAAACTAACAGGTTTGAAGACTTCGCTGAGTAGTTTTGCTCCTCCAGGTGCAGCTTCGGCAGATAATTATACTGTTTTTCCACAATTTATAGACCCCACAGAATTGGGGAATAGTTATCGGTTTATCCAATCAAGAAATGGAGAATTGGATAAATCTATCTTAATTGCCAACGATAATATTGGCAATGGACAACCCAATTCAAGACCTATTTTTAGCCAAAACTTTGATATAAAATTGGGCGATAATCTTACAGTCGAAATGCGGTGTATTGACGTACCAGCTTACGACTACTTTTATTCATTGACTTCGATTCAAGGCAATGGACCTGGCGGTGGTACAACGCCTACAAATCCAGTTTCTAATATTTCAGATGGTGCTTTAGGGTATTTTTCAGCTTTTACGGTGCAGAAACTGAGTGTTGTGGTTAAGTGATAAATTACCTAATGTGCTAATTCTCATTTTTTCGACCTTTATTCATAGAAAACGGCATTAAAACTATTATTAATGCCGTTTTTCTATGAAAATATCCCTTAGTTTTTACTCCAAAATACCTTCTTCACGCATCAAAACCAGTCCATATTCTCTAATTTGGATTACCAAAGGCATGGTATTTTTCCTCTTTAGGTGAGGCTGTATTCGGTTCTGGATGGTACTTCGGCAAAAACTTCTCGGTGAATGTAGTTGAAATTCATCGTGGCGAAGGTATTGGATATGTTTATGGCTGGCGATAGCGTAAAAGCAAAAGAAATAGCCAAACAATTAGCCTTGGACTTGAGTTTTGGCGAATGTTGGGATTTTGGCAAAGCCAATAAAGTAGAGTTTTTGGAACAATTTGCTTTTTCGTGGATAAATCTCGCACTTGTACAAGGGTACGGGCGAGATTTGGTTTTTAGGGTTTTTAAGCGGGAATAGCCACTTCCCCCATTGCCATTCGGCTACATTTTAATAAGATTTATTGCAAATCAGCCTCATTTGAACGCAAAGGGTCTATTGCTTTAACTAAGGTAATCCGCATGAGGTAAAGAGCTTCTCGGTCAAATTTCTTTGAACCTTTCACTAAATCCAATTTCATTAGGGCTTGTTGTTGGTTTTCCTTTGGGTTAAACCAACCGTTCAATTCCGAACATTGATTGCAGACTCCATTTTTGTTAATCAAGGCACAACGATTATCAAAAATATCAACCATCGTCTTTCTGCCATCTTGCAATAAATACTTAACAACTCCTTCTGTTTTATCTAAAATCAAGCAAATTTCTGAAACTGAAAAATCGTAAATATCTTTGAGTATCAACGCAATTTGATTCTCGATATGAAAGAACATATAGATACAGGTAAAACAAGTATCTATATGTTCTTTCATATAGAAAGTGGCATCGGTAGCATTTTGCGAAACATTCATAGTTTCACCATAGACCTTTTTATTGCTCAAACCCAAGCTTTTTGCTAAATAAAAAATCTTTTTTTGATTTTTATCATTTATTTTTTTGAAAAATAAGTGCTGCCGAGTTCATACAATAACGCAAGCCAGTTGGATTAGGACCATCATTAAAAACATGCCCTAAATGCCCACCACAGCGAGTGCAGGTTATTTCGCCTCTGACCATTCCATGGCTATTATCAACCGATTCGCTTACATTCTTTTTGTCGAGAGGGGCATAAAAGCTTGGCCAGCCAGTGCCTGATTCAAATTTTGTTTTCGATGAAAAAAGCGGTAGATGGCATCCAGCACAAAAGTAATTTCCCTTTTCATGGTTATTATAATAGGCATTTTGAAAAGGAGCTTCTGTTCCTTTTTTACGTAAGATATAAAATTGATTAGGAGAAAGTAGCTTTTTCCATTCGCTTTCAGTTTTTATAATCTTTACTAAAGATTTATCATCTAACGATAATTTGGGGTCTTCATTTTTTACATTCAGTATTCGCATTGAACTCAAAATCAGCATTATACCTATTAAAATTGAGTATTGAAAAATATTTTTTTTCATGATTTTTCTTGTTTTAATTTTCCTTTATAAATTCTTTTAAATGTCTCAAAACGTGGAATTGAAACGCCCCTCACATAGGGATTTTCAGGATGAAGCTCAATATAATTTTGGTGGTAATCTTCGGCTTTAAAAAATACTTTTAATGGTAAAACTTCGGTTACAACTTTGTTTTTGAATCTTTTTGATTGATTAACACCCTCAATTTCTTTTTCGATAATCAATTTTTCTTCATCATTTTGAAAAAAAGCTATAGAGCGATATGAAGAGCCTCTGTCTGGCCCTTGTTGGTTTGGGGTGGTGGGGTCGTGCGAACTAAAGAAAGCTTTAACTAACTCAGTGTAACTCACTTTTTGCGGGTCATAATAAATCAATACAGCTTCGGCATGTCCAGTGCCTTCTCTACCAACTTCTTCATAGGTTGGTCGGTTAGTTTTTCCGCCCGAATAGCCAGAAACCACTTCATCAACTCCAACTACTGCCTCAAAGATATGTTCACTACACCAAAAGCATCCTTCAGCAAAAACAGCGATTGCTTTGCCTTTTGGTGGAGTTAAAGATACAGGTTTGGTTTGGGCATTTACTTGTATTACTACATTCAGAAGTATGACAAATAGGATTTTAAATGAATTTTTCATTTTCGTAAGTTTATTATTTTTATAATCCAAAGGTATGTTTATTGAAATTATCAAAAGGTCGGTCAAATGACAGTTTATGGCAATAATTTTAGGAACTACTTAATTATCCAAACATTTTGCTCCAATAAAACCGATAAAATCACTGCAATAGCAATTATAAGGGCAAAAGCTTTGTGTATTATTTCGCTCTGGGTTTTGTTGTAATAAAGCCAAATTGTTATCCCAAAAAATAGTAAAAGAGGCCATTGCTCTATTATATTAGCACTCAAAAAGAAGACATTGAACAAAACAGAGAGTAGAATACTCATACCAATGAGCAAAAATATGATTGGGAATTGACTGTAATAATACACTTTCATGTCGAAGCGTTCTTCTTCGGCATTTGTTGGGAGTAGCATTTTTGCAGCGGTAAAAAGCGTAATTGGGTATAGTAATACAAAAAGAAGTTCTGGTAATTTCCAAGAAGTTTTTTGTCTCAACTCATAAGTAATAAACCAATCTTGAATATGTAAAAAAAGCACGAAAACTACCCAAATAGCATGAGGTAAATACAATTTTATTTTTTTGTGATGGTATAATAAATCAGAAAACGAAGATAATATTTGGGTAATACCTAAGCCCAGAATGATAGAAATGAGTATCGAAACATATTCAAATGGGCTTATTTGATTCATGTTAATGGCCGATTTATTAATTTAAAGTTTCTGTTTTTGACAAACGTGGTAAACTTTCTGTGCAATAAAAATAACGTTCTAAATCGTAATAATTCATCGTTATTTGATTGTCAGTTAGTTCGATAAAGCTGTAACTTAGTGTTTTTATTTCTTCATTTCTATTAATTATAAAGCCGTTTTGTTCATCATTAAAAGCTTGAAAAAATTGTAAAAGTGTTAACTTATTTATCGGTGGATTCATCGCCAACCAATTCATAAATAAATCTTCTCTTTTAGCTTTTGATTCGCTATTATACAACGTTGCCGACGAAAATAAGTGAGCAACATCCGAATTTAAACGCCTACGGTGCTTCTGGGTGCCATCCCAAACCAATTGAAAAAGTAGTTTTTCTGACCAAACTACTAAGGTAAATGGCTCAATGTGAGCTAAATCCATCAGCTGCCAATCAATTACAGGCATTTCCGAACTTAATAATTCTTTTACAATTAATCCTCTACTTTTTAGATAATGATTTTCTTTTGTATGGTTCTCAAAACCACCATTCAAAAGAATAATCACATTACCTAGTTCACTCAAACCTATCCATGTGCCGCCTGCTAATGAATCTATTGGGGCTAAATACTTTATGCGATTTTTCTCGTTGATTGAAGGGGTTAAAGTTGCAGCTCTTTTGGGAGATTCATCTCTCAAAGATGCAAAATGCCCTCCTTCTCTGTTTGGAATAAATGCTACCGTACACATATCAAGGCTTTTACCATTTATTAATTAGAATAACATTTTCATCATCTGCCGATGGGCCATAAGTTGCTGGGACATCTACATCTAATAGCCGTAAATAAACTCCTAATTGAGCTCTATGATGAACCAAATGATTCATGCAAAAAAGGCGAGCCACTTGCTTTTTTGGTAAAGTAAATAGTATTTCTTCGCCATGAACCATCGACTTTTTCAAATTCTTCATTATTTGCCTCGGAAAGTGATTTTTTTGCACTTTCAAGCAAATCATCAAAGTAGTTTAAAAGTTCTTCTGTTGATTGAATATCTTTTGGCTCGAAGTCAATAAAATCCAATTTATCACTTTCTACACAAGAGGTCCACCAAGCAATGATTTCGGCAATATGTATGGCAAGTCTTCCCAATGATTCAGACTTTTCAGATGGTCTAAATTCCAATTTTTCAAAAGGAACTCTCTCTAAATAACGTCTTGTTACTAATGCTTCGAGCTCAAGCTCTTTCAATAATTCTTGTCCAATTATCATCGGTTTTTCCTGTATTTAATTGTCGATTCGGCAAGTCCAAAATTTTCATTCACCAAATCTAATTTCATTTCTATCAATGCGACACGTATTAATGCTAAATGATGAATGGTGTGTTCGGTATTATAAATAATTTCTCGAAAAAAAGTTGTGTAAACTTGCTGACTTTCAAAGTTGGCAGATGTTTCGACAACAACCTTCAAAGGTTTATCTTCGAGTCGAATTACATCGGTCAATTGTTTTAATTGATTCAAGGCCAATACTTTATCAGTTTCTAAGCCTAAGTTTCGTTTACGATTAATGTAGTCTATTTCGCCCTTAATATATCCATCAACCAAACAATTTACCAACTCAATGATATGTCGTGTATGGCTACCAATACTTGAATTGGCTAAATGCTCAATCTGGTAGCAATATTGTTCGGTGGTTAATTTTGATAATAATAGCTCCAAAGACCTTAGTTGCATTGATAATTGTGAGAAAATCATGTGTTTTTGAGCAGGTTTAGAATAGTTGCTTGGAATATCGCTTTAAAAGGCTTACTCCTTGGTCTTTGTGTAAAAACTGAATCAATAACGAAAGCACTAAAACAATGATTGCTAAGGTAAATAATTGGCCACCATCGCCCTTTGATTCGATTCCAATTACGGTTAAGTGAGATAAAATTGCACCAGCCATCAAGCCCATCCCCAGAAACCCACCCAGAAATGCAGTGGCTGGAATGAGTAATAAAATACCCGTAATCAATTCAATAATACCAGTTCCGATTCTACCCCACGGCTCTACCCCGAGTTTGGTAAATAATTCTACCGATTCGGGATGTGCCGTAAATTTGAAATACAATGTTTGTAATAATATGATTGCTGCCGCAACCCTAAACGCCCAAGAAAGAATGATTCTTAATTTCATGATAGGTAAATGTTTAACGATTAATTAATGATAAATAGACATCCAATTTTTATCGGCTTTGGCTTTTAGATTTACTTCGTCTTTATTCCATTTCAGGAGCGTATTGTTTGTCCAGGAATGGTAAAACAGGTATAATTTTCCATTTAGCACTTTAAAAGTCTCGGGGTCAATTTCTACTTTTTCATTCGTTGCACCCATTGCATAAGCACACCAGCCACCATATTGAGGCTCATATTTTTTAGGGTCTTTCATAAATAAATCCTTATCGGTAGCATTGGTAAAATAATAAACCACTCCATCGTATTTGGCAGAAAATTGTTTGTTTCCTTTGATGGCTTTATTTTGAGTAAAATAAGCAACGGGGTCATAGCCTTGAATGGCTACGCCATCTTCAAGATTATATTGTTTGGCACGTAACGCACTTTGAGCCTGTATTTCAGAGCAGAACAGCAGTGCAAAAAACGATAGGATAAGAGAAAGTTTCATTTTTTTAGAATTAATTGTTTTTTGAAATTTTGAGAGTCGTCCAATTTTCATCAGCTTTTTGAATCCGTGTTGGAATATCTTTCGACCAAAGCTCTTTTACTTTTTTATTATAATTGAGGTATAACTTACCATCAACGATAGTCCAAGCGTTGGGGTCAGTTGGTGAAAGATGGTTTTCACTCGTACCATAAGCACAATAGCCACCATATTGCGGAGCAAATTTTTGTGGGTTGGCTTTGAAGGTTTCTAAATTAGCTTCTGAACTAAACAACCATTTACTACCACTCCAGTCGTAAGCAAAATCTTTGTTACCTTCTACTGCTTTTTGTTCAGTAAAATAAGCAACAGGGTCGTAGCCTTTGATAGCTGTGCCATTAGTGTTTGTAAAAGAAATACTTTGAGCAAAAGTATTGAGTGAGAAACCGAGAGCAATAATGCAAATTAATAGCTTTTTCATTTTGAGTATTTGTGTTTGTTATTAATAGCACAAAGGTACTCGCTAAACGTAAGCCAGTAAATGTAGATAGTTCCCGAAGAAATGTAGATTCTTCCCTAGTTAGATAGTTGCCCCGTTTTTCTGAGTTCAGAAGGGTTGAGAGAAGTATAATTCTTGAAAAACTTACTAAAATGAGCCGCATCGTCAAAGCCTAAATCATCGGCAATTTCTTTAACCGATTTGTCAGTGAAATAAAATAGTCGCTTGGCTTCGGTTATGATTCTTTCGTGGATAGTTTGAAGGGGCGTTTTTTTACTGTAAAGCGAAAATATATTGGCAACTGTCTTCGGAGACTTGTGGAGTAAATTTGCATAGAACGAAACCTGATGCTCTTTTCTGAAATGACGCTCAACCAGTAAATTAAATTGTCGGATTAGATTAAACTTTTCTTCGTTTACCTCTTCAGTACCTAAATACTGCTTTTTAGCCAGTCTCGTAATATTAATGATGAGCCTCACCAACAACATTCGTAGCATTCCACCTTTTATGTCTTCATCTGATTCAAATTCATCTTCAAAAACCTCCAAAAGTTTCTGCATTCTGCTTATATCTTCTTCACAAAGTTTAATAAACATTGTTTGCGAGGGCCCATAAAATACGAAACCAACACATCCAACCTCGGCGTCGTGGTCAACAACGCAATAAAATTCTCGATTAAATTGCCAAATTACCAAATCTTCCGAACGCTCAAATTGAAATGATTGGCTCATCATAATTGGTAAAATTGTATTTTCTGCAAAACTATAAGCAATATTATCAATTAATACAGATTGTGATTTTCCTGTATTCCAAACAATGGTATAATATTTCGTTGGATTGTTAGACTGAATTCCTATTCTCTCAAAAGCTGACTCATTTTTTAAAAGAATAATAGTTTCACTTTTTGAGCTTTTATCGAAAATATATCGCATAAAGTATCTGAATATAATGCGACAAATTTAGCTTTAATTATTGATAGAGCTAATATTTAGAAATAATTATCGGACATAATTTCCTATAATCTGTCGTAAATTTGGGTCTATATTTGCACTCTCAGGTACTATCTAAATTTTTTTGTAAAGTAATATACGACCTTGGCTACTTTTAATATTACTTCGCTTAAATTTTAATTGACCATTTTGCTATTAGTATTTTTTCTAATAAATTCGACCAACGTTGAGTGCAAGTGAAGGGTGTTTAATTGTTATGCTACCCTTCGTAATGGGTCAATACAAAAATAATTATATAATTAAAATTGTAAAATTGAACAACGTTCATTTTATTTGCATCATAATTTAAGTCAATGGCAATTTCAGATAGAAAAGCAAGAGAGAAAGAGGATTTGAAAGCACTGATTTTGGGCGGAGCGAAAAAACTCTTTGTAGAAAAAGGAATTGAGCAAACCACTATTCGGAATATCGCTGATGCAATTGATTACAGTGTAGGTACTGTTTATGTTTATTTCAAAGATAAAAATGCCATATTTCATGCCTTGCACACGCAAGGTTTTACACAATTAGGCGGCGAATTTAAGGTCTTATTCAATGTATCAAGCCCGATGGAGCGTTTGCGAGCAATGGGAAAGGTTTATATTAATTTTGCTTTACAAAACCCTGATATGTATGACCTTATGTTTAATCTAAAAGCTCCAATGGAGTTTTTGAATGATAAAAAAGAAGAGGAATGGAACGAAGGGAAAGCCACATTTGGGGTACTTCGCACCACCGTTGAGCAGTGTATGGCCGCTGGGCATTTTAAAGGACACGAATTAGAGCCAACCGCATTTATGATTTGGAGTATGGTACATGGCATGGTAAGTCTGGAAATCAGTAAACGCTCAATTGGTGTAGATATCCAGAACCCCGAAACAATCGTTGTGGCGGCTTATGAAGAGTTTTTGAAAATGATGGATAAAGTTTAATATTTTTTTGGTCTATAAATGAACAATGTTCAAAATTAAAACAAAATTCAATGAATCGTATTTCACGTATTTTATTTACTACTTTTTTATTGTTTTTTCATCGAAAAGTAGATGCTCAAAATTACCTTGAAAAATATATTCTTCAAGGATTGAGCAGTAATGAGAGTATCAAACAGCAAGGTTTTATGCTCGAACGAAACCTCTATGCACTGCAAGAAGCAAAGACATTATTTCTGCCTACTATTAACCTAAACTCTACCTACACACTGGCTGGCGGCGGTCGAACGGTCGATTTTCCTATCGGAGATTTGCTCAATCCTGTGTATGGAACACTCAATAAGGTAACAGCATCCAGCGATTTTCCAACGCTTCAAAACCAATCAATTTTACTGAATCCCAATAATTTTTATGACCTAAAGATCCGCACGACTTACCCAATCATCAATGCCGAAATAGCCATCAACAAAAAGCTAAAAAGTCAGCAATACGATTTGCAGAAAATCGAGATTGATGCCTTCAAACGTGAACTCGTAAAAGATATTAAATTGGCCTATTTCCAGTATTTACAAGCAACTGAGGCCATAAAAGTCTATGAAAATGCACTTGTGTTGGTCAATGAAAACGTGAGGGTAAACGCTTCGTTATTTAGCAATCAAAAAGTGAATCGAACGGCGGTTTCGAGAAGCACTAACGAAGTATTAAAAATGACTTCCCAAATAGCTAATGCCAAACAAAAACAAAATAATGCCAAAGCCTACCTCAATTTTTTGTTGAATCGTTCGCTTGATACAGAAGTTTTGGTCGATAAAATAGATACTACGCCGATACAAAATTTGAATTTTGAGGCTACGTTGACAAATCGAGAAGAGTTACAAAAGCTAAACACCGCCAAAGCCATTAATCAAAGTTTGTTGAGTTTGGCCAATAGTGCCAAAATGCCCAAACTCAATTCTTTTCTTGATTTGGGTTCGCAAGGTTTTGATTTCAAAGTAAACAACAAAACGCCCTATTATTTTTTAGGGCTTTCGCTCGAATGGAACATCTTTTCAGGCGATAAAAATAAGGCTAAAATCAATCAGGTAATGGCCGAAGGAAAAGCCCTCGAAGCTCAAACCAATTATGTGGAGCAACAACTGGCTTTGCAATTGAAAATTGCCCAAAATGCCTTTTCTATTGCCATCAACGATTATCAAACGGCACTTTCACAAGTGAAAACTTCCGACGAAAATTATAAAGATATGCTGCGGCTCTACAAAGAAGGAACGGTACTACTTATAGAACTTTTAGATGCTCAAGATCAGTTGATTTCGGCACAATTACAGGCAAATATTTCATTGTTTGATACGTGGATAAAACGAACCGAAATCGAACGTGCTAATGCCAGTTTCACTTTAAAATAATTCAAAAAAATGAAAAATATATTACTACTGATTATCCCTATTGTTATTTTTTCGTGCGGAAAGAAAACTGAGAAAATAGCTAATAATATACTTGCAGAAGAGACGATTGCGGTAAAAACTGCCAGTATATCTTCAATTAATGCGGCTTCTGAAATAACCGCAACGGGGCTTCTTTCAACGGCAAATGAAGCAAAGTATGCCTTCAAAATTGGTGGAATTGTTGAGAAAATTTATGTCAACGAAAGCCAGTTTTTCAGAAAAGGGCAATTGCTGGCAACCCTCAAAATAACTGAAATCGAAAGCCAACTTGCTCAAGCAAATTTAGGCTACGAAAAAGCCAAAAGAGATTATACAAGAGCTGCCAATTTGTATAAAGATAGCGTGGCAACTTTAGAACAACTCCAAAATGCCAAAACGGGGCTTGATATTGCCGAAAAAACCATTGAGGCCATCAGTTTCAATAAAAAATATACCAGTATTTATGCCAATGCCGATGGTTTTGTAACCAAAAAGATTGTCAACGAAGGCGAAGTAGTGGGTGGTGGTGTACCCATTTTGGCTATCAACGAAACAAGTGGTGAAGCAGGTTGGGTACTAAAATTGGGCGTAAGCGACAAAGAATGGGCTACCATTCAAATCGGCCATAAGTGTTTGATACAATTAGACGCTTTTCCCAATAAAGATTTTACAGGTTTTGTGTTCCGAAAATCGCAAGCAGCCGAGCAGAATAGTGGTACGTTTGAAGTAGAAGTAAAACCAATGCTCGGTAATTTGAAACCCGCCATCGGGATGTTTGGCAAGGCCACAATTGATATTGGTAAAAGTACAAAACTGCTTTCGATTCCCTACGATTCCGTAATTGAAGCTGATGGCAATAATGCCTTTGTTTTTGCACCAATTGCGGGCAAAAAGGTCAAAAAAGTGCCAATCATCATCGAAAGTTTCAATAATCAAGAAGTTATCGTAAGAAGCGGCTTAGAGAATATTTCGCAGATTATTGTCTCAAATAGTGCTTTTCTCAACGAAAAATCTTCAATCAACATCATAAAATAACAACCAATGAACTTGACAAATTTTTCTGTAAAAAATTATCAGTTTACATTGGTCATGTTTCTGATGATTGCGGTGGTTGGCGTAGTTACACTCCTAACCATGCCCCGTGCCGAAGACCCCCAAATCAACCCGCCTACCTATCCTATTATTGTTATTTATCCAGGTACAAGTCCGAAAGATTTGGAGGAGTTGGTCGTAAAACCGATTGAAAACGAAATCTATGAATTAGAAAACATAGATAAAATCACGACCGAGATTCAAGATGGGTTTTGTGTAATAAAGGCGGAGTTTAAATACGGCTCAAATGTAGATAATAAATACCAAGAAGTAGTGCGAGAAGTAAACGCCCTTCGTAGTGAATTACCCGCTGATATTTATAGTATTGAAGTAAACAAGGTTGACCCCTCAGATGTAAATATCGTTCAAATTGCTTTGGTTTCTGAAAATGCCTCTTTCAAGACCTTAAAATATCAGGCCGAAAACCTGAAAGACCAGCTCGAAAAAGTGGCCTCACTTAAAAAAGTAAAAGTGGCGGGTGTACCCGAAGAAGTAGTGCGAATCGATGTACGAATTGATAAACTGGCCGAACTAAAAATTCCGCTCAACTTGGTTATTGGAAGTTTACAAAGTGAAGCTATCAATATTCCAGGGGGTAGTATTACGGCAGGAACGAAAACCTTCAACGTAAAAACCAGCGGTAAATTCAAAAACGTTGAAGACATTGCCAATACTGTGATTTTTAATGGAAATGGCAAGATTATTTTCTTGAAAGATATAGCCACCATTGGCTTTAAAAACGAAGAAGAAAAGCACATTACCCGCATCAATGGCCACCGTTGTGTTTTGGTTTCGGCGGCACAAAAAGTTGGGGCAAATATTAATGCTTCGCTAGGTAGCTACTTACCAATTGTGGCAGAATACGAAAAAAACTTACCCAATAACATAAAATTAATCAAAAATTTCGACCAAGCCGATAACGTGGCTCAACGACTTTCGGGTTTGGGTATTGACTTTCTGATTGCTATTTTGTTGGTACTCGTTACGCTCTTACCCTTGGGTTTTCGGGCTTCCGTCATTGTTATGATTGCCATTCCGCTCTCCATTGCATTGGGTTTGGTGGGGCTGAATGCCTTTGGTTTTTCGCTCAATCAACTCAGTATTGTGGGCTTGGTGGTGGCTCTCGGCCTATTGGTTGATGATAGCATTGTGGTGGTAGAAAACATTGAACGGTGGCTGCGTGATGGATACAGCCCCAAAGAAGCGGCCATAAAAGCTACCAAACAGATTAGTTTGGCCGTAGTTGGTTGTACGGCTACTTTGGCAATTTCATTTTTGCCGATGATTTTTTTGCCAGGTGGGCCAGGTGAATTTATCCGTGGTTTACCGATGGCGGTCATTACGAGTGTGTTGGCATCGTTGGTGGTTTCGCTCACAGTGGTGCCGTTTTTGGCGAGCCGTTTACTTAAAAATCACGTCAACGCCGAAGGAAATATTTTTCTGAGATTACTCAAAAAAGGCATTAGCAGTAGCTATTCAAAATTAATGGCAATTGCTTTAAAACGCCCAATTATTACGCTTTTGGTGGCTTTTGGCTTATTTGGAGTATCGGCTATGCTTTTTCCAATCATTGGCTTTAAACTTTTTCCCACTTCCGAAAAACCCATTTTTCTAATCAATATTCGCTTGCCGCTGCAAACCAGCCTACAAGAGAATAACCGAATTACGCAGATGGTAGAAGATAGCCTAAAGCACAATAAGGCAATCGTTTATTTCACTACAAACATCGGCAAAGGTAATCCACCAATTTATTATAATGTTCCGCAGCAACAAGAGAAAAACGATTTTTCGCAGGTATTTGTGCAAATGGATAGCCATGCCAAACCAACCGACAAAAAGGCACTGATTAATGAGCTACGTCAGCAATTCGCTAGTTTCCCGTTTGCCAAAGTTGAGGTCAATGATTTTGAACAAGGGCCACCCATTGAAGCACCGATTTCGATTAGAGTATTTGGCGATAATCTGGATACACTCCGCAAACTTTCGTATGAAGTGGAGCAAATTGTAAGAGCAAATGCAGGAACAATTTATGTGAATAATGACCTAAATGTGCTAAAAACCGACATAAAAGTAAACATTAACCGTGAAAAAGCCCGCACATTGGGCGTGCTAACCGCCGACATTGATAAAACCGTGAGGTTGGCAGTGGCGGGCTTACAACTCGGTAATTACTCCAACGATGACGGCGATGATTTTAAAGTTATTATTGATGCCCCAAGAGAAAAATTTGCTACACTCGATGTGTTCAATAATCTCTTTATCAATAATGCCGTCGGTATGCCTATCCCGCTCAATCAAATTGCCGAAGTGAGTTTCGAGACCTCTTCCACAACTGTCAATCATTTTAATAAAAATCGGTTTATAAAAATCACCTCATCGACCAAAAAGAATGTTTTGGCCAATACGGTTTTGAAAGAAATTGTGCCAAAACTCGATAAAATCAAGATGCCGAAGGGGTATTTCTACAAGCTTTCGGGTGAAGCCGAAAGCGAAGGCGATGCTTTTGGTGGTGGTTTTATTACGGTCATTTTACTAACAGTGTTTTTGTTTATTGCGGTATTGATTCTACAATTCAAAAACTTCAAAGGCACACTCATTGTGCTTTCGGTAATTCCGCTTGGCGTGGTTGGGGGCGTTACGATGCTCTGGCTCACGGGAAATCCGATGTCGTTTATTGCCATCATTGGTTTTATCGGATTGGCAGGTATTGAAGTAAAAAACTCCATTTTGTTAGTAGATTTTACCAATCAGCTCCGAGCCGAAGGCATGGAACTCAACAAAGCTATTGAGCAAGCGGGTGAAATCAGATTTTTGCCAGTTGTTCTCACTTCGCTGACTGCCATCGGGGGCTTAATTCCGCTGGCACTCAATCCAAATCCGCAAATTTCACCTTTGGCTTTGGTTCTTATTGGGGGGCTTCTGAGTTCAACTATTCTTTCACGAATTGTTACACCAGTGATGTATAAAATTATCCCTCCAAAAATAGAAAAAGATGAAGATTAAACTCAAAACACGACTATTGACGATGGTTTCGTTGATTGTTGTTGGCACTTCAAGTGCATTTTCGCAAACTACGGCCGATGCAATTTTAGGAGAATGGCTTTCGGGCAAAAAAGATTCAAGATTCTTGATTTATAAACAGGGCAATAAGTATTTCGGAAAGGTGGTTTGGGGAACAGAAATGGATAAAGGTATTGTATCGAAAGATACTAAAAATCCTGACCCTAAACTTCGTAACCGTGAATTACTGGGGCTGGTGCTACTCAAAGATTTTGAATTTGATAAGGCCGATACTTGGGAAAATGGCACTATCTACGACCCACGAGAAGGCAAAACCTATTCGTGCAAAATGACGCTAAAAAATGCCAATCAACTCGATGTAAGAGGTTTTATCGGAATCTCGCTTTTTGGCAGAACTGAAACTTGGACAAGATATAAATAACCAAAAACACTTAAAAATGAAACAAACCGTACTGATAACTGGTGCTTCTACTGGCATCGGACTCGAAATGGTAAAGCAATTGGCCGCCAAAAAATTTAATCTTGTGTTGGTTGCTCGAAGTCTGGATAAACTTCAGAGTATTCGGCAGGAGCTACAAGAAAAAGAAGGAATCGTGGTAAATATTTTTGCCAAAGATTTATCAAATTCTCAGAATGCTACTTCGCTTTATAGTGATGTAAAGCGAGAAAATATTAAAATTGATATGCTCATCAATAATGCGGGCGTGGGGCTTTATGGCGATTTTATCAAAACCTCCTTAGATGCCGAACTCGACATGATTGAGTTAAACATCTCTTCTTTGGTGGCATTGACCAAACTTTTTGCCCAAGATATGGTCATTGGTAAATCGGGTAAAATTATGAATGTGGCATCCTTATTGGCATTTTTACCCTTTCCTTATTATTCGGTTTATTCGGCCACCAAAGCATTTGTTTTGGCTTTTTCCGAAACGCTGGCTGCCGAACTCGAAGGTACAGGCGTAACCGTTACGACGCTCTGTCCTGGCCCAGTTGATACGCCCTTCAATACCGATTCGATGCTCACAACCAACGCCTACAAAGCTAATAAACCCATGCCAGCGAGTGTGGTTGCACAAGCAGGAGTTGACCTTTTATTAGATGGAAAAGGCAAAAAACTGGTGGGCTTCAATAATTGGTTTATCTCAAACCTGCCACGTTTCACTCCCGATTTTATTATGATGAAAATCAAGAAAAACTTAGCAAGCCAAAGAAAATAAACGCCTTGACCACCATCAATAAATATAGCTTAGATAATCTGGATAAGTATTTTTTCTTTAATCAAAAGCTTATCGAGCAATCTTTTTTAAACCAAAACCTAAACATCAAGCTCAAGCACATTGATGATTATGAGTTTACGGTTGAAGTGATGGGTTATGGCGATTGTTTTGCCGAAATTTTAGATAAAATCTATGTGCTGGTTGTTGAGAGTTATTGGCCTAATAAGTCGTTTAAAATTCGCCCGATACAAACACAATCTGAGATTCCTTTCTTTATGAATGAGCCAATTTCGGTAGATGTTTTTCTTATTCATTCTTCAAAAACCAAGGCATTATTAGAGGTGTTTGTGTATCAGCGTGAAACCGATGTTTTTAATGAAACAGTAGAAATTTCAAAAATAAATACAAAATGAAAAACCGTAATTGTTTGTTAGTCAGTGTTTTAATAGTATTTTCGGTAGGTGCAAGTTATGCTCAACGTCAAGACTGGCGAAAGTATCCTACAAACGAAAAAATGAATTGGCCAACATACTTTGAACCTTCGGCAAGCCCTATTTTTGTGCATAACGAAATAGAAATAAACGCCACTCCCGAAAAAGTATGGGCGATTTTAGTCGATGCAAAAGAATGGAAAAGCTGGTATAATGGAGCAGGTGATGTGGAAGCTATGGATGTGGCAAAACTTGAAACAAATACAAAATTTAGTTGGCGAAACCTCAAAATGAATGTACTTTCGGAAGTACAACAATACGAACCCAATAAACTGCTGGCTTATACGGTAAAAGCAAAAGGTGTGGATACTTACCACGTTTGGGCAATAGTGCCAACCCCAACGGGCTGTAAGATAATTACCCAAGAAACCCAACACGGTTTTAAATGCAAAATGGGCAAGATTTTTAAACCTAAGCAGATTATTGAAGCCCACCAAAGAGGCATAGAAGGGCTAAAAAAACTGGCTGAAAGTAATAAAATTTAGATAAACATGAACTATTTTATTGAAACCCTCAAGTCTCGCAATGAAGCTTTATTTTATTTTGGCTTGCTTTGTTTGGTATTTGCTATTATTTTTTTGCTTTTGACACGTTTTACCACAACCCAAGTTTATAACATAAATGCTTGGTATAAACCATTCAAATTTGCTGCATCAACCGTGCTTTATGCTTGGGCGATGGCTTGGTTTATAGGCTATTTACCAAAATTTGATGCCCGAATATTCAATTTTATAATTATCATCACGCTTGGTTTTGAAATTGTTTACATTGCGTGGCAAGCCAGCAGGGGGCAATTATCACACTACAACGTAAGTACCAGTTTTTATTCATTTATGTATTCGATGATGGCTTTGGCAGCAACCGTTGCCACACTTGCCACTGCTTACATCGGCATTTTGTTTCTAACCAATAACTTCCCCGATTTACCAATCCATTACGTTTGGAGTATCAGACTGGGCATAATTATTTTTGTAATTTTTGCCTTTGAGGGTTTTGTGATGGGAGGCAGAATGACCCACACAATTGGCGGAGCCGATGGTGGTGCGGGCATTCCGATTTTAAATTGGAGTACAAAATTTGGCGACCCACGCATCGCACATTTTATCGGAATGCACGCTTTGCAAGCAGAAAACCTGACTTGGTGAACCCAAGTGCTGCCTCGTCGCAAAAAACATAGGCGTTTGAAATTGTTGAAAAACTAGCAAATTATGTTTGTCGACCGAGCCTATGAGCTAAAAATGTCAAACTATTTCAGAATTACCATAACCTGATGCTGTGTATTACACTATCGTTTGGGAAAAGTCAAAATTACATCTGAAATCTACAAATTCTAATTTTAGGTTAGTAATGTCAACGTTTAAGAATTTGGTTTCCCAACCATTGGGAGCTTCATTACCATAGAAAACGATATTATAAGCTAATCCAGAAAATTTACATCCGATAAAAATAGACTTCCAAAATTGAATGTTTTTAAAGGTTACATTATCAAATTCGCAATTAGTATATTTTGTCAATCCTCCCATATTGGTATGCTATCCTGTGAATTTGCAGTCAACGAATTTTGAATTTGAAATTAAACAACCATCAGCAAACGAAGTGTTATGAAAATGGCATTGACTCCAAATTACTGTTTCAAAGGTTGTATTAAAGAAAATACAGTTGTCATATTTTGTCTTTTCTATGGTTGAATTTTGAATAATTTCTCTTTCAAAGCGTTTGGCTTTATGAATTTGCATAATTAGAACGTTAATTAATTATTTGAGATTTCAAAATATCGCAGACGATAAATTTGAGAAGGTTTAGTAGAAGTTTCTTATTATGGCTCTCCCGCTTCCAACGACCAGCATTGTGATGGCTTTGGAGTGGTTTTAGAGTTAATTTATCAATTATCAAGCCTTTACATAATGCTTCGTGTTGGAGACAAGAAAACTTTGCGACCGCTCTGATTTGCTGTCACCAGACAGAAACCACGCCAACCAACCCAAACCAGTAAAGTTTCCAGCCTAAAGTAAATTTGCAC